>JAEEGL015594880.1_pt1 | contig 22461 bp, 17 predicted proteins | sample 9134231 | NCBI WGS metagenome assembly JAEEGL01 (sample SAMN16246548, study PRJNA631951) | gut metagenome | biome: gut microbiome; feature: rumen; material: fiber-attached | host: Bos | place: Iran: Karaj | collected 2018-10
AGCAATGGATACATCAGGATATGCTAAAATGATTATACATTTTATTATTTTATCAAGTGAATTTGAAATTAAAAATGATAATAATGAATATAAATGTATAATTACATATTATCAAAATAAAGAAAATGAAAAACAAAAGTAAATCATTTAGAGAAATTCTAGAAATCAGTCTGGTTTTGAAATGACCAATGAATTTAGACAAGAACTTGAAAAACAAAAAGATGTTGAATCTAAAGAAAAAATTGATGAAAACGAGTATACATATCGAAATAAGGAAAATGCTTTAATTAAAGCTGTAGAACGTTTTAAACAAGACATTGCTTATGTAAATGATATGGTAGAGCTTGCTTCAGATATTGTTGAAGCTCAAAGTAAAATATACTTATTACAAAAAAACGATCAAACCGAAACAGAAGAAAATAAAACTTCAAAAAATGAGGAACTTAAATTCTGACAGGATAGATTAAATTCTCTTAAGGAGAAGAGACAAAATCTTGTAATGGGTAAAAACGATGATGTGTACGCTCATCAAGCTTTATTTGTAACTCAGAATTCTATGCATGACGCATGACTAGGTGGAATAAAAACCGGTGATAATAAGATTGATGATATTTATGGAAATGCATATTGAATTAATTCTAAAGAAGGTTTTACAAAAGTTAATTACGGTAAAAATTGAACAGAATTAAATGAAAGTGAAAAGAAACTTGTAGAGAAAAAATATAATGAAGCAAAAGCTACTACAGGTGTAGATCAATTAATACGTGGTGCAAAAGCACAATATGCATTATTAGAAAGAAGTACTGATTCAATATCTAAACTTGATAATTTACTAAAAAATAGAAACTTAGATACTTGATTTAAACACGATATTATTGCTAGATTAACTTCTGATTTTGAACAATTTGAAAATGATCGAATGGCGTTATTAGAATTAACAAAAGAAATACAATCATTACAAGAACAAAAACGAGAATTAGAAAGCACCAAGAGTGCTGAAGCACTAGTAGATGATGAAACATATCAAAATATTAGTGAAGATTTAGTTAATAAATCTGTTGAACTTGGCGAAATAAATGATCATATAAATGCATTTAATAATAAATACGGTTCTTATGATGAGTTTGTTACTAATGAAGCTTTAACTGAGGAAGGATGAAATAGTTTTTATTCATCAATAAGAAGTTCTTATGATACAATCGATTCAATAAATAAAGAAATTGAGGATAGAATTGTATATGAAGATGTTTCTCAAAAATTAAATGAAGCTAAAGCGGCATTATCTGAGTCTCAAGATCCAGAAGAAAGTTTATCAATAGAGGATACAGTTATTGATTTAGAGACTAAGAAAAAAGTGTATGAAGATTCTCATCCTGAACAAAAGAATATAGCAAGACTTAGTATTGAAAAAGAAGGAGCTTATAAGAATTTATTAGACACTGTAACTAAATTTTACACACATTTAAAAGCTAATAATATAATATCTGAGAATGATAAAATATTAAAAACTGTTCTAAATAAGATTGGAGAAAATGTATTAGATGATTTTGAGTCATTGTATACAGATGCAGCTAGTATGGCATTTGCAGAAATAGATGAATCTCAGTCTTTACCAGAAGAAGATATTAAACAAAAAGCAAAGGATTATGTTGTTAATATAAAGAACGGTCGTTTAGAAGCCGCTTTAAATACATACGATGCTTTAGAAAATCTTATTGCTGAAAATACTTCTCCAGAACAGGCTTCAAAAATAACACAAACATTATTAACTAATCTTACAGCACAACAAGATCTAAAAGCATTTTTAGATAATATAAATCGACTAAAATCAGGATTACTTAATTTCTCAGTAATTGATTTAGTAAGAGGTTTTGAACTAAATGTTGATGATACTGTTCTTAAAGCTATAGATGTTATAGAAAGAGAACAAGATAATTTTGATAAATCTGCAAATAAGGATTCATATTTAATGGATAATCCAGTATATACTAAAGCAATGAAACAAATACCTGGATTAATTAATATGATAAAAAATATTGTTGATGCGTCCTATAACGGTGTTAATGAAACTCTTAATACTTATAGAAAACGTGCTAAAAAAGATTTATTAGTTTCAGCATTATCTGAAAATACAAAAAATATAATTGGATCGGATTTATCATATTTAGTTCAAAAAACTAAATATTTAATTGAATTATCTGAAGCGAATGCAGGAAATCGTAAAGAATTCCATAGGGTTTCTGAAATAAAAATTAAAACAGAATTTGTTAAAAACTTATTATTTGCTGCAGAAGCTGAGAATAGTATTTCTAAGAAACTAGAACAACTTGGTTTAAATTTACCTCAACTTTGGAAGGATGCCAAAAATGGTAAAGATATTAATCTAGATGGTGTAAATGTTACTAATTTTAGAACATTTAATAGCGCATTTATGAATTTTGTAGATTCATTATATGTAAATGCAAGACCAGAAAATATTGATCATGATGAAACATCAAAACAAATTGGAGAAGTTCTTGCAACTTTACTTACTGATGATGTTTACAAAATGAATGCTGGAGAAATAACTGATAATCCAGAGGACACTCTTACTACGTATTCTACAGTTATGTATCTTGCTGCAGCATTATCGTTAAAACCAAGTGATTTCTTTTCTAATTTAAAAGCTATTGAATTTGCAGAGGGCACTAAATTTGTACCTATTATTGGCCAAGAATGAAATATTCAATTAGCAACATCTTATGCAAATGATCCTATAATATTTGATCGTCTTGCACAAGAAATAAAAGCTAAGAATGATAAATATGCAGAAACATTATCTGTCGAAGGTACAAAAAAATACATTTTTGGAAAGTCATTATTACAACACTTTATGTTTGTACAAGGTGGGCTTGGTTCAGGAAAAACATCTGTTATTATAAATTATAGCAATACAATTAATCAAATTTTAGAAAATCTTTATAAAGATAATTACGAACCTATTTTTGTTGGACCTCATACTACACAAACTAATAATTTAAAATCATTAATTGGAGGAACAGATAATCAATTCTTACTACTGAATGATTTGTTAGAAAAGATTCGTCCTGGTTATAATAATATTGTTAGAAGTAAGGATTATGGTCACACAGATCAACTTGCAGCTGATGATGTTACTGTAACAACAAAATATGATGTTTTATTCAAGAAAGATAATTCTAAAAAAGTAATATTTATAGATGAAGCTACTTTTATTACTGAATCAGAATTACAACTTTTATCAGCTTGAGCAAAACAAAACAATGTTCAAATTATTGCTGTTGGTGATAGAAAACAAAATGGTGTTACAAATGAAAATGGAGTTGGCACTGGTGTTGAAGATTGTGTATTTATTACTGGTCCAGAATTAACAGAATCGTTAAGAATGACTAATATCGCTAAAGCACGAAACATTAGAAGTCTCTCTGTTCCAATTAAGAAAACTTTAAATTGGTATCATGATAATCCAGAGAAAAATAATGGAGAAGTTGATCAATTTTTAACTGATGTTATTAATGCCAATAAAACTTGCGATAGTGCAATTAAATTACAATTCAATGATGAAGGTAATTCTTTTGTTGGAGATAAGTTTATTGATCCTTCTGATACAGAACGTTATATTGATAAGTTTATAAATCTTTCTAGAGAAAAAAGAAAGAATAATGAATCAGAAGAAGATAAAAAGCCTAGTGTTGCAATTATTACCGATAGTGATTGAGGTAAGTGAAAAGATAAAGGTGTTACCATTATTGGATCTGCACAAGTACAGGGCGGAGAATTTGATTATGTTATTATAGATAAAGATTTCTCAAAGAGCGGTTCTAAATTTAATCAAATTAGAGATTTTTATACTTTAATAGGCCTTTCTAAACACGGTACTGCTATTATTGGAAATGAAGAATTTAGAAACAGATTCTTTATTGATAACTCTCCAGTTGATTCTAGTGTTAAAGATGCACCTACATCTTTTGCTGATGATGCATCTGAATTAATAGCTTGAAAGAAAGATTCTGTAGAAGATATCACTGCTGCAGAAATTACAAAACCTGCTGAAAAGAAAACAGATACTGATGAAAAAAAAAACGATACAGAACTTACTGATGATGAAAAACAAATTCTTGACATAATCAGTTCTGACTTTGATAAGGGTGACGCAGCTGTTGCAGATGTAACGCAAGGTGATGATAAAAAAGCTGATGATGAAGCACAAGCTTCTGCACAAACATTAATTGAAGAAGCTAAGAAAGCAGACGATAAAGCTAAAAAAGTTGGAACAAAATATGTTAAAAATCGCAAGACTAAAGGTAAAACAACTTATGATAGATCATCTTTCTTACGTTTTGTAAATTCAACTAATGCGTTTATACAATCTGAAAAAGCAAATGATAAATCATTACTTTCTTTACTTGGTAATAATGATTCTGGTGAAAGACAATTAGCTGCTTTAGTACGTAATTTTTCATCTGCAATATGTTTCAATATGAACTTAAGTTCTGGAAATAGAACTAAATTGACAGAAGATTCTGGAGTTTCTAGAGAAATTGTTGATGCGATAGTTAATCAATGACAAACTGAACAAAATCGGACTTATTTTGCAAAGAATAAGGATAATAATTCATCTGTTATTTATTGGCAATTCAAGTATAAAGACAAAACTTATTTAATTCCATTGCTACTGTAAATTCTGTTTTAAATGGAAAATTAATTTTATCCAAAGATAAACCATTATTTAAACAAGAGGTTGAATCTTTACTTGTTAGATCTGATGGCCAAATTCCGTTATCTACGGCAGTAACCCATGGTAAAATATTTGGAGAAGTTAGAGTATTTGCTCCAGCAGATGATATAAAAGGTTTGTTTGGCCGAACAGAAGATGATAAATATAGAAATCAAGATTTCAGAAATAAAAAAGGAAATACTGGTGCAGCGTTTATTATTTGAAGTGAAAGCGAACATGTAACAGATGATGATATAGCAGATATTTTTAAATATAAAATGGAAAATGGTAAACGCGTCTATTATATAGATGCGGAACAAATTCCAACATCAAGAGATATTCAGTCCGAACATGATTATGTTTATACTTTAAAAAACGGCGCTCAAGTAAGATTGTTAAAAATTCATAGAGAACTTTCGTTAGCAAAAGCATACGATGTTGTAAATATTGTGCGATTTGTACTTGGAACAATTCCTTATGATAAATTAACGCAGCATCAACAAAAAGTAATTGGAGTTAATGATAGAATTGCAGGTAGAAATTATCTTAAAACGATATTTGGTAATTTTACATTAAATTTAGCTACTACATCTGATAGTTCGGAGGAAAAAAGAATTCTTAGTGAGAATCTTCAAAAATTAGCAAGAGATTATAAATTAATGTCTTCTGATAGAGAATGATATTTATTAAATGGACTGTATACATCATTTAGAAATTTAGCAAATAAAGGACACTCAGATTGGTTAAGATCATTTACTTATAATATATTCAGACAAATAAATCAACTTCCACATGAAGCTAAAAGAATAGATACGGAAGTTCAGATGGGACTTAGAGTTGATTTTGAGTTAGATAAAAAGAAGACTTCTCCAAATTGAAATTCAAGACAAGAATATGATAATAATCATTTATCTTATTGAGTTAGATTTGCTGAAGATGATAATAAAAATCAATTCTGAGAAATTTATCAATATGATACTAATATTTTACTCTTGGTCAATTTGTAGACAAAATTCCTGCAGCAGGTGTAGATCTACCATTTGATAACATCATAAATGCAATTAATAAATCTAGTTTTAATGAAGGCGCCAAGAAATCAGATACTATTTCAAATTTATTAAATTCAAATAGAGTGGTTCTTCGATTACTAACACATAAAGTTATTAATAAAGACAATAATAGTAATAGAAGACAATTCTTTAATGAGCCGAGCGATTATGATTTATTTGGAAATACGTTAAATATTGCTAATTTAAACTTCAATCTTCTTGAAGAAGAATTTAGAAAAAATGATAAGTTTAAATACGGTATATATTTAAATGATAAGGGTGAAAATTATCAAGTTGGTAACAATCGAGAAACAAATGATTCAAATAAAACTGCATGACGTACCGTTGGAATTAGATCATCTGAAGGATTACCAATAATGAGTAATATTGCTGAAATTACAAGTTCTGCATTTAGTATTAATTCCGAATATACTTTTAGTGAAGAGGTTGAAGAACCAGAAGAAGCTCCAGAAGTTATTGTCGAACCAGATGTTGATGAATCTAAAGGTAAAGAGCCAATAAGAATTAACATTCCAGAAGATGCAAAACTTACTAAAGATTCAATATCTAAATATTATACAGTTGTAACTCCTATAAAAGTAACGGCTGATTGACAAAAACAACATAGTGGTATTGATGGAGAATACAATGATTCAGAACTTGATAAAATTAATGAGTCTGGTACTGAAATTATACTCAAAAACGGAGCTCGATATAATCTTTCTGGAGATGATATAATCGATATGGGTAGATTTAATATAAACGCTTCTTATGATACTGAAATTTTGAAATTAAAAGAAAATTTATTATCTTTGTTGATAAATCATAACATTTCAGACAAGATAGACGATCTTGTAGAGAAATATAAGAATGACAATAATGCAATAGAAAAGATAATTAATGAACTAAATGAAATTCTTTCAGAAGAAGATTTAAAGTTAAATCAAGAAGGAAATCCGGTTCTTATAAAGAATCAACTTAAACAATATCAAACTAGTTTAAGAAACGCTAATATAAAGTTTGATTCAATTCAAAGTACATTTAAAATACAAGGTGTTTCTGATAATAGAACTTTAGTTAAATATAATGATGGAAATGAATCTCATCAAGTTGTTATAAGATCGGATGAAAATAAATCGGTATATTCTATAGATACTGAATATACAGACGCAATACAAATTATACAGGACTCTGAATTACCTAAACAAGATTGAATTGATGCAATAGATTCTGGAAATGCTGTGCAACTCAATGATTTATTAGGTGATGAAGATGTAACTGATGTTGTAGAAAAAGTTATAGCAAAATACATAATACCTTTAGAGAATAATAAAATAGGTAAAAAGTGTTAGTATGGCTAATTGTGAAATATCTTTAAATTTAACAAAGTTAGATTTACAAATTATCAATCGATGAATAAAAAGACATCCGCAAACATATGGAGAATTTATAAGAGAAAATTTTCCAGATAACGCAGATGAAATTATACAAGTTGCTGAGCGAGTGATCTCCCAAAAAAGAACGGAGATCACTCCCAGTGATCTGGATATGTCTTTTGATACTGGTGCAACACAAGTTGTAGAAAAAACAAATAATAGATCTTTTGTATCCGATAGACCTGAAGTTAACTATAATGGTGACTCCGGAGCATATAATAATATGATAAAACGATTTAGAGATAGTATTATAAAAGTATCTATCTTTAATATGGATACAAATCAGGTCGTTAATCCTAACGCTAGAGATTTAGAGTTTAAAACAGCTCTAAATAGAAACATGTTTAATTAGAAACAATCTCTTATAAAAACTTTAGCAGATTATTTAGGTATTCAAATTGACCAAACCAACACTGCACCAGCAGCTATTTTTGAAAATATTCAAACTGTTTTAGCAACATTCAATTCTAGAAATAATAATCATACAAATGATGCTAAATATAGAGATGCACTAGATTCATATACAATATTGGCTAATTTTGATAATTTTGTACAACAATTTAGTCCTTTTGTAAAGGTGAAACCTGGATATGAAGAATATGAAGCAAAGGATAGATATGAATATGTTGGACCAACTACTAGACTTGATATTGTATCATATAAAGATGATGATGCAAAAGCCAATTCAATTGAAACTAATACAAGTGATTTAGCTAAAGCTTTACTTGAATATTTCCCAGAGTACAATGAACATGGAAAAATAGAAGGTACTCAAATATCACAAGCTGGATTTAATCAAGTAATGACTTCGTTTAAACGTTGAGTAAATAGTACTCCATATCAAACATTAGTTGATTTTCAGGGAACTGAAGAAGAAATTAGAGATGAAGCTATAAGAACTTTAAATCTATTTTATGAAGGTGATCCTAGTGTAATGAATAGATTATTTGATAAATTTGTTACACTTGCAACAGGTTCTGCTGATTTTGAAATTGAAAGAGATACTTTTAGTAAAAATAAACTTTTAGGTGTCTCTCAAATTTTTAAGTCAGGTTTAGATCCATATATAAAACGAATGTTTTGAAATCTTGGATTAAAAACAGAAGCTAATATTGCCAAAAGTACTACTAGATATAATAGAACTATATCCAATAAACGTCTTCAAGATAACTATAAAAATTCACAATGAAATTATATTCAAGATGGAATTAGAACTGCTGTAGGAAGATTTACTAAAAATCGATTTAATGAAGGAAGTACATTGTTTGACGAGTTGTGTAAAAAATACGAAATTAAACCTGACAAAAACGATTCAAACATAATACGTATTTTTGAAGGAACCGATAACGAAGTAGTACTAACTTTATCTGGAAATAATCATTTTACTACTACTATAACTAGAGGTATTGATATAATAGATACTGCACAAAAAGTCCCAAATAATATCGCAAAAACATTTATTGAAGATGTTCTTTATATGCCAGTTCCAGAGGATTATGATAGAGTGTTATCACAGCTAAGTGATAATACTACAACTCCTAGTTTAATGGGATTATACGCCAATGCAATTGGTGTAGTATTAATGGCATCAAATCCCGATACCGATTTTAATTTTAAAGATAAAAATGGAAATTTATCTTTTTATAAGTTTAATACAGCTTTTCAATCATTACAAACATTTTTAGGTATTGAGTTTGGTACTAATATTTCTTCTACTATAAGAAATCAATTTGGAAACAATGCTGCTGCATATCAATTAACTAGCCAAATTAGACAAATTTCTAAACTAGCTTTAAAGATGGCAAAAATAAAGGAAGGTAATTCATATATTGGAAACCCAGTTTATGATACTATTTTAAATGGAAGAAATTCTGTAAAAGAAGCTGTAACTAGAGTCGATGTTAATATAAATGGTAAAAAGAAAACGGCTAGAGATTTAACTGAATCCGAAGTGGCATATGTAGGAATAATGGTTGATTTTTTCAATAGCTATTTTGGAAAAGGAAATGATATTGAATTTCAAAATACAGCTTTTTCTGATAAAAATACTCATTTTAGTATACCTTATTCAAAATATTTAAAGCTTGATGGTAAAACAGAACTAGTGACTGCAATTCAGAATTTAATGCAAGCAAAGACTCCAGCTCAGTTTGAAAAAGCTAGAGATACATTTGAATCTGCAATTTATAATTCTAGAAATCAAGCTTATACAACAATATTACAAAATCTGTGATCAGATTAATACAAAGTTTTTAAACCAGAAATTGATGAATATCTAAAAAACAAAAATATAGAAAACCCTACTTTAATTGACAAACTGGATACAATTAAATGGGTAATTTCTACGTACGGCTCTGGTGTAATTGAATCTAAATTTAGAGAAAATAACATTGATGTTGTACCAGAATTACATTATTCCTGATATGGATTTAACGAAACATTGAATAATTTAATAGATACTTATGTTTTCCATGATAAAGATTATTCTAAAGACTGTTTAAACAAACAAAAACGTTGGTTTTTAAATGATCTTGTTTCAATAGAATTAGTATTAAAGATGGAATTGATCCTGTCGCAGTTAGCACATTAATTCAAGAAATCGGAGATTCTTCTTGAAAAGATGATTTAACTCACGAAGTACTTTTATACAAAGGAAACTTAAATGGAGATTTCCAAATTAATCCAATGTTAGATGCTTATTTTTATTCTGATGTTTTATTATCAAATTCTTATAATGTTATTTTATTTGGTAGAACTTTCTTCCATCCAAATAAATATAAACCTAATAAAATTAGACAAGTTAATTTAAAAACTGGAAAAGAAACTTTTGTTTCCGAAAAGAACATCGATTTAGAGAATAAAAACTTAGCTTATTATCACGATTCAAGAGTAATTGATGATGATTATGAATATGATCCAAAAACAAATAAAATCATATTCAAAGACGGAAAACCTCTTAAGTCTAAAAATTATTTAATTCACTCAGAAGCAAGTCGTTTATCTGCATCATATAAGCGTACTGTAAATGCTGGTGCAACAGCGCATACTTTCTTACCGATGAAATACGGTATTTCTCCAAATATAAATTTTGCTGTGGTAAAAGATATGCCTGCAGTAGTATTTAATATGCTTGGTATTAAAGACGAAGTTGATTCGATGGATGGATCGATCTGGTTTTTCTTCTCCTATTCAAGCAATACTTGAAAACTGATCTCTGGTTGATGCTCCAGTAGGAATGGACAAGAAAACTATCTTTGGAGATACTGATGCTAGATATGGAATGCCAACTTTATTAAAATGGGCCGTTTATGCATTAACAAATGATCGTAGACAAATGTCAGCCGGGAGTACTATTTCTGGAGATGATTTGTTTAAGAAAATGCATAGTATTGATTTAGGTAAAGTTGTTGATATTTCAAAATACTATAAATCTAGTAGAGAAAATGAGTATGAAATATTAACAGATGTTTCAGAAAGAAGGACACTTACCCATATGGATAATGTGTATAGATACGACCAAGATGAAGGTAAATACTATTTAATTAGTGATTTACATCAAAATGGAAGAACTTTAACATGAAATGAATTTGAAACTGACAAAACAGGTAAAGTTTTATCTGAAACAGCAATTCCTAGATCTAGAAATATAAATACCTTATATGACATAGATCAAGTATTTGGCGGTGCATGGTGTATGGAATATGACGCTAGAACAAAACAACTCGAATATAATAATGCAAATAATAGAATTCTTGCAGATATTGTTTGTAATGAAGAGTTAAAAAATAAAATGACGTCATATATTGTAAATAAATCTGCTATTAAGGTTGGAGCAAGAAATATTAATAAACCATCCGTATTAACTACTGCAGATCAAACTCCTCTCTGGACAACAACTATGTCTATTCAGTTTGATGGAGTTCAGATGAATGCAGACCATGAATTAAATGAAGCTGATGTTACAGAAATGTCACAGATGATTTCAGCATTAATTCAAAATGGTTACTTTGGTGATGAAGTAAACGCAATCTATGAAGAAATTGGAAAAATGGTGTCAACTTCACTAGGTAGAGATCTTGAAAATATTGGTGACTGTACAATAATACATAGAAACTTAGGAAAAGAACTTATAAAAATGTTCTCTTCTGGGTCCAAAGATACTATTGGTCTTGCACAATCTTATTTATTAAAAGCTGCTAAAGAATTTGAAGCTGGAAATGTTGATGTTAAAATTCCATTTAGTGATCCTACTTTAAATGGCGCATTTATTGCAAATCTAGTATCAAATATTAATAAATCAGGTATTCGTCGTAGATATGCTGGTATTGCTGCAGTTCTTGTTCCATCTCGTGGAATGATTCAATATTATAATGTTCCTACAACTAGAAAAAATGAGAATAATGAAGAGGTGCATGCTGTGGAACAAATGACATATGCAGATCTTGTTACTATGTACGTGAGGCTGGTTTATTAAGAAAAGACGCAAATGGAAACATTATTCATAATGCCCAATATTATATTAAAAATAAAGGTAGATTTGATAACGGATATATTGATAATCCATTTATTCATGAAATTGATTGTCGTCAAGCAGATATGGGAGACACTATTATTGTCGTCGATAAAACAACAAATAAAGAAGTTGGAACATATGTACTTGATAATCCGGATGATTTTGATCTAGTTAGAAATCTTTATACTGATAGTAAATATGGTTTTTATAATTGAACAATAAGACCAAGAGATTTATTTACGTCAAGCTGATACTACATTTGAAGTAGATGGTGTAAGATATAGTATTTATGATTTAGATAGTGTTCGTGGAGCTCATTATTTAAGACAATGACTTGGAAAAAATGATTTTATTGATATTGATAAAGTAATGAAATCTGATCCAATGGCAGTTGTAAAATTTAGAGTAAATGAAAATGCGCTGAAAACAAAACTACCCAGAACAGGATTACTTTCTGCAGAAACAATCAATAAATACAAATCATTACTTAATAGACAAACAAAACAAGATTTAAAAGATCTTGAAAATGGAACAACTTTAGGTTATAATACTGCATTTGGAAATGATTATAAAGATTATAGATCTTGATTATACCGAGATGTACCATTTACTGAAGATATAACTGCACAAGCGAAATTAGATTATCCTAATGTTTCTAACGAACAAGCTATTCTAATGAAACTTATTAATGAAAATGTTTCATTAGAAACAGCATTATCAAAATATAAGTTACCAAAAGCAGTAATATTAGCATTAGACTATAAAGAAAATAGAGATTTAGATCAAACTTTAATCGATGCTACACAATTAGGATTATCTCCAATAGAACTAGGACAAGTCTTAAAAACAATTGATTTAAAATAAAAAGGTTTATGGCCTGCTTTAGATATACCAAGTATAATAAATCAGTGAGCAAATTTTAGTTGAGATAGAAAACCAGTTCAAATTTCTAATGTTAATACAAGATTTGCTGAAATTATAATGGGTCGTTTAAATGCAGAGCAACTTGGTTTACGTAAAAACGATTCTATTAATGAAATTAAACGAAAAGGTGCTAACTTCTTTACAAAACGACTAAGAGAAAACTTTAAAATGCCAAATAGCAGACTTATTGATTCAAGTGATTATGATGCTGTTTTAGTTGGTAAAAATGGGGAACAACTTTTAGTTGCAATTAGATCTTTACATAAAGATCCAAATTATCTCAAAGATTATGGTGCCGCAGATAACAAATTTGAAACACGTAATAATAGAGTTTTCTATAATAATGTAGAACTCTGTTCACAGATTGGAAAACAATTTTATTCTAAACCTACTGCAAAAGGACCAATTAATCTGGTTGTATTAGATGATTTAAATGAAATTGATGAAATTTTAGAATCTTCATTATATAGTAATGTTAGATTTAATTACAGACAAAATAATCAATATCCTTTGATGCAATATCAATTTAAAGATAATATTAATGGTGATACAGTAATTAAACCTATTACATTATATAATGGTCCTGAAAAGTTACTTACAATAGAAAAAGGTACAGAATTACGTGAATATCTAAAACAAAGAAATTATTTTAATGAAGATATTACTAATGAGCTTAGAAATAACGATAAATCGGATGTAGATTGGAAAATACAAAATGAAGCTAATCAAAAATTTGCAGCTTTCCAAAAACAACTACAATATGTTGGAGCTCGTATTCCTACACAATCTATGCAATCTTTCATGGGATTACAACTTGTAGGTTTTTCAAATAGCGATGTAAATGAAGTTTATGTTCCTGCTGTTCAAACATGATTACAAGGTTCTGACTATGATATTGATAAACTCTTTATTATGGGATATGAAATTGGAAAGAATGGTAAGTTGCAAACATTTAGTAGACTTCAAAACAAAACAACTGATTTAGATACAGTAATGTCTCTTGGAATTCCATCTGGAGAAACATTTACAATTGATGATGCATCTACAAATCATTTAAGTAATTTAGATGTAAAAGATATTTTAGCTAATCAAAATTATTCTAAATTAGTTCCTATTTTATCTTCATCTGATCATACAGTATCGTTTGCTTCAACAGTAAGTGGTTATGATAAATCTAGAATATTAAATTTATTAAATTTACATTCTGAAACAGAGTTAAGACCGGATGCAAAAGAATCTGAATTAAAGAATTCTGTTGTAAATAGAATATTAAATTTATTAAAACATCCTAGAAACCAAGTTCCTGCTTATAATCCTATTTCTATGGCAGCTTTCCAAGAACTTGCTGCAAATTCTACTCTGGGAGGTAAAGAAAAACGAATGACTTCTGATAATCCTTTAGTGAAATTTATAATGCAAGTACAAAACATGGTTGGTAAAGATGTCATTGGTATTACCGCTGTTGGCATGAAAGTATTCTTTGCAACTACAACATTTGTTACACAACGTGTTAATGATCTTGCAGAAGCAATTAAACGTAATGATCAAGTAACAGCTGCAGAAGCTTTAGGTGATATTTGTTTTACTGATACTTTAACTGGCAAAGGAATTGCTACAATCGCTAATATTAATTTTGAACCAGTTTATGAAGCTTTACAAAATAATAAAGAATATAGATTAGATCTTACATCAGCAAATAATTTACCATCATCTTTATCTGGACAAAGTTCAGTAAAACTATTAGATATCATTAATGAATTACAACAAAAATCAGATATTATTGATGGTGCTGAAGCTATATCAGAGTTACTTTCTTGTGCAACTGATAATGCAAAGGAACTTATTCTTGCTAAGATTAATGCTACTGTTGATTTTGCAGATACATGAACACATCTTTTAGCAACAGGACATAAGCTAATAGATATTACAAATTTAATGATGTCTCCAATATTTGAAATTGTAACAAGATATTCTAAAACTGATGTTTTCTCAGATTTAATATCTGGAAGTAATCCAAAGAAAGCCGTAAGTTTTGTATTGGGAAACTCACAATTACCTGGAGCAGATCTTTTATCTCTAAAGATAATAATGGGTTCTTATGCCGAAGATGGTTTTATTCAGAAATTAATATATCAAACTTATACTGAGGATCAAAACGGACACAAACGCGGAGAACTTATGAAGGACGGCTCTGGAAATTATATTGAAAGACATAAGCCATTGATAACTTCAGAGGAATTACAAGAAGCTAACACACAAGGTTCTAATTTTAGAAAAAATATATTCTAGTTATTTAGTAATATTGATGATATAGAGAAATCTACAACAATTGCCAATTTATTAGCGGATCATGTTTATTATTTAATAAGTACATCTTCAGATAAATCTAATATTTATGACGAGTATGAAGATGAAACTCAGCAAGATGAAGAATATGATTTCTACGCAAGTCAATGAGAAGATTCTGATTATGAAAGTGATATTAGTGATGAAGAAGACTTTGTAGAACGAAAATTAAATTCAGAAGACTTTGGAGAAGATTATAGTAAAAAAGTATCTAAAAAGCAATTAACCAATGTTTATAGATATCTTACTAAATATATAATTCCAAAGAATATTGCAATTTTAAATCTGGATAATAGATCTACACAAATTGCTCAACTTAAACAGTATGTTGAATCTATTCAACCTGCAGTAGAGGAACAACAAATTACTGGTGCTGTTCTTGGTGTAAATCAAGGACTCAAAACTAATCAATATAAATTTTATTCTGCATTAAAACGTACAGAAAACTTTATAAATGAAAGATGTATGAGTGATGATGATCCAGAAGCATTTAGCGTAATTAAATTTTTAGAGGATAAAGAATATAGAAAACGTTGAATTGATAAATATGATGTTGTAAAATCAACAGTAAATCCACTAAAACTTATAGACACAGTCCCTAATTTTAGAGAAATGTATAAGTTAAATAGACTTGCTTATCGTGAAATGCAACATTCAGTTGAGGCTACAATGAACTTTAAACTTGCGGATGCAATTTTAAATGATCCAAAATCAAGACTTAATGAAGAAGAATTTAAAGTACTTGAAAAATATTCTAGAGATTTATTAATCATGAACTGAATCTTTATGAATAATTTTAAAATAAAACTTCCTTCTACATCATCTTTAACTGGCGAAGATCTTGGAAAAAATTATCCACACTGAGCTTCTAATGAATTTAATGACACAAAACCTACTCAAGGAAAGTCTGATATAGAATTAAATTCTTCTGAAGGTTTAGCTACATACGTGAATTTATTTGAAAACTGAATAGTTCCATATCTTAAAACTAAGCATAATAATGCATTTACAAGAAATATAACATTTGGTGATAAATTAAGTTCTACACATAATATTCCAATTCGCCAAGCAAGAATGGCAATGAATATGATGACAGTAGATGCATCAATTGCTACACAGCATCAATATTGTGAAATTCTTAATGCGTTTAATAACATTGCGCAAGATATGATTCCAGAAGTTGCTTTATCTGAACAAGACGCAGTATTCTTATATAATACCTTAGTTTATAAGAACGCATTTGCTGAAAATGGATTTACAAGACTTATGGAAACCGTAAATATTCGTGGAAATAATGCACTAATTAATGATTGGTCTACGTATCTTGCAGACTTGGATTATAAAATGTATAATTTAGGGGAACTATCTGGAGATTCAGAAATTATAGTTAGTGATGATGGAACACTTAACTTTGGTGTATTACAAGGTAATATAAAAGATCTTCTTTATAGACTTGCTTTTACAAAATCTGCTTATAAGTTTGGAGTTTCATTAGAAAGAGATGTAGATGGAGCTGTATCAGAATTAGTATATACAGATATGTTTGGAAATCCAAAATTAGATGAATATAAGAAACCTATTCCATCTATTCCGGTAAAGAATCCTGATGCTAATGATTGAACAATGGAAATGCCAGTGTTTGGTCAAACTACTGTAGAACCAGAGGAAAATGGATTTAAACCAAACTATAAAGCAAGATATACATATAATTCTAAAGAAGTTGTTTCTGCTATATCACAAGAAATTGCAAGACGATTTGGTCTAAGCGATCAAATTAATTATATAACTGTAAATGATATTAAAGACGCTTGAGTTAGAAAAAATAATGGCGAAGAACTTGGGGATAATGATCTCTACATAAAAGATATAAAAGATTACAATCGTATGTTAGATTCAAAAGCATTTATTCATAAAGGTAAAATTTGGGTCCTTGGTGATAAACTAACAAACGACACTGTACTACACGAAATATTACATGTTGTTTTTGCAGGAATGAAATTTAATACCGATGATAATGTTAGAACTAAATATTATAATATGCTTGATGAAGCTACAAAAATTATAAAACAAAATCCAAATTTATATCGTAAATTAAAAGCTAAATATGATATAGATTATGCATCTGATTTTAAAGAAGAATTATTAGTATATTTATTAACTGAAAACTTTAGAACAAAATTAAAACAAAAATTTGGAGGTTATCAATTTACCGATAATTTAAATAAATTTGTAGTAGATCTTTTAAATAATATATTAGAATCAGATATTCCACAAGACGTAGATGTAGCAAAACTAGGAAACACTACATTAAGAGATATAGCCTTAATGTTTAATAGTAGAATAATGAGATATGATGAAAATCCTTTAACAACTGTTAATATTTCATTAGATCAAAAAGTAAAAACTTTTAAACGTATATTAATACAAGCAGGTACAAATCCAGATAAAAAGAACTTTATTAAATATAATTGTTAATGAGCTGTAATATATATATTAAACTTGGTAAAGAAGAACAAACTATTATTAGTGATGCAGAGCTTGACTCCTTTTTAAGGAGTCACTCTGCACAACTAAGTAAAATATACAAAATAGAGGAATTTGATAAAACTTTCTCCATGTATGAGGAGCAAGATGTTGCTATACAGAAGGTTAATCATATTTCTGATATCTTTAAAAATACAGATAAAAAAGAAGTTAAAACTGCTAAAAAACATCTTACCGATAGAGAAATTATAGAAGATCTGGAAGAGTACGATTATGCAGAATCTGTCAAAAACTCAATGTCTATTAGTAAGTATGTAGAATTTGCTGGTAATAGACATAATATTGAGAAAGCTCAGGTTACTGGAACAAATAAGGATTATGAACTTAAATTTAAGCAAAAACTTCGGGATGAAGTCTTCCAGAACAAGTTATAGAAAAAGCATGAGCTAGAGAACAATTTAAAGGTGAGTTAGCAGCTAGATCTGGTGATGATGTGCACTATATTTTGGAAACAAAATTTAGACAGATTTCAGATCCATCTATTTCTATAGATACATCAAAATTTGTAGTTTTAACTGAAGAAGATTTCAAACAATACGAACCTTTATTTGACAAGATTGTTGATTCCATAAAAGAAAGATTTCCAGATGCTCAATTTTTTCCAGAATTTTCTGTAGTATCTCAAACATTACCATCCGCTATGGTTAGTGTTTTAAATAAGAAAGCTGTTATTGATCCACTTGGAGCAAATGCCATTAAAACACTTAATGGTAGAATTGACCTTCTTGTTATAGATAAGGATGGAGTTGCTCATGTTTTTGACTGAAAAACGTCTTCAAAAAGAATTGGATCTTGAAAAGAAATGGACAATAGAGTACTAGCCAATAATAATTGATGAACATCTACTAAAAAATTAAAAGCGTTTTGCCAGAGTGGAAATTAAGGAGCAATGTTAGAACAGTACGGTTTAACAGTAGATGCTCCTGAAATAGTTCCTATTTATATGGAATTTGATAAAGACGCCGATGGGCAGCCTATTAAAAAAATCTTGGATATTCAACTAGATAGTGTTACCGATGGAACAAATTGTAGTCCATATACAATGAGAGAATTACGTACCGGTTAATATACATTTTCCGTTACAAAACCTATAGAAGTTAAAAATTTAAAAAAGATAGGTGATATTTGTAATAATATATTCCCTGGTACTAATATTGGAGATGCTCATACAAAACACTTTGAAGCAACCGTCGAGTATTATAAAAATGATACAGGTTTTTTAATTCCAATTCAAAAAGGTACTAAAGAAGCTGAAAGAGGTTATAAATGAAAATTTTATCAAAATAATTTACCTGATAAGTCTCCAGTTTTTATTAGAGATGAAAAAGATCTTGATGAAAAAATTGCGAAATACGTAGAAGACGTAAATAATTTTGTATCAAATCAGATGGTCAACTTTGCAACAGATTTAGCAAAAGTTACTTATAATCATGGACAAGATGATAGTTTAATAGAAACTTGACTAAGCTCTTTTACGGAAAATCAAAGCGCTTATCTAAAAAATCAGTTCAGAAAATACTACAAAAATGGATGGCAACTTACTGTAAATACAGAATTAAATAATAATGGTATTTTCTTATTTAAGAAGGCTGATCAAATTGATATAGTTGTTTTATCAGAAAAAGATTTACATCATATATTTAGTATTATGAGTTCTAATGGAAAATTAGCTCATACTGTACTTGGTGCAAAACTAACTGATGATAGAGATATGACTGATCAATTAGGAGTTATGAGTTCTCAATATGGCAATTTATTATTAATGAAGGTTGCAGCACTAATTTCTCAAAATCCAGAACTAATTAATGGTGCTAGAATTAATACCATAAAAGTTATAAATCCATGACATCGTTCCGAAGTAATTCCGCATTCTCAGAATTATTTTAGAGAAAGTTGAAATAGAATTGTACAATTGAATCCAGAACTCCACTTAAGATATTTACCAGAAAATATGTTTTTTGATGATGATGATGTTTGTTTACATGAAGCGTCTGAAGCAATGTTAAGTGAAGATCTAGAAGGATTTGCGGATACTCTTACTGCAAATAGCTCACAAAAACTTTATGATGAAGATCTCATTAAACGTTTGATGAAACGAATTCGTCTAAATCATCCTGGAGCATACGAAATGCCAGAAGTTAAAAGTAGAAGCAATGTAACTGTTACAAAAATACAGTATGCATATCATCAATTACAACTAGCATTAATGCATCTACAAGGTGTTCATGTTTATGATGAAATTGACAGAGGTAAATATTTTAATAAAGGTCCAAATATTACCGGTACATATGTTGTTCCAGCAGGTCAATCTAAATCAGTAAATGTTAGAGCAATGGATGTTTTATTTACAAGATATCGTGATTTATATACGACGATGTTTAATGAACAAGCTAATCCTTTTGTTAATTTAAGACAAGCTGTATTTGATGAATGAGGTTATGATGAGCGAATTGGAAGACCAATAGATTTTTGAAAGAATTTTATAGAAACTGATGATGAAGGTAATGTTCTAAAAGAAATGTTATTAAAACGCCCTACACATCCAGATTTTGAAGGTAAAGAAAAATCTAAAGAATTGGTTCAATTAATAGCTAATACTTTGGCACAATATCGTTTTAGAAATAAAAGCGAAGAAGAATTAGATGAATTATATGATAAAAACGAATATTGGGAACTTCCACTTCTTGAAGCAGGTGTCGCTCAAACAATTAGAGATAGTTATAATAGAGGTGGATTAAAAGGTTTAGCAGAAGGATTTTGACAGCATTTAAAAAATGTTGGAGTATCTTTAGAATCATATTATTCTGGAGAATCAGAATGACAAAATATATTTACTGAAGAATCTAAAGAAAATGATAAAGTTTACAATAAATATTTAGATATAAGTCCAGAGCAAAGTTCTCAGCTTATTAATGATCCTGCACGAGTTTGAAGTACAGATATATCTGCAGTATTTTTAACAGCATTATCTCAAGCGTGTGTTTCAAAAGCATCAGAAAAATACGATCCAGTTTTTATAGCATTTAAAATGGCGTTGAATTTTTCTATGCTTGTTGGTGGTTCAAAAATACCAGAGTTATATCAATATTTTACTTATTATGTTGATAATAAAGTTTTTATGAAACAAATTCGAGATCATTCTACTGATTTTGTTAATTCTGTTTTAGCAAATGTAAAACGAGTTAGCAGTATAATGACTCTTGGTTTGAGTACTAGAAACTTTACAAAGGAAATGCTTACACAAGCGTATATAACTGCAACTAGAACCTTTAATCATCAAATCCCAGGTGTTGATCCAAAAGATTTTGCAAATGCATTTTTTTATGTTATAAAAGAGGTTCCTGTTTCTTTAAACAAACAAAATTTTATGTCATTTCTTAATCAAAGATGGGCTATGTCTAACTATGGTAGAACAGAAATGGCAGATTATTTAAAAAGAACTCGTTTTGGTTTACAAAATCTAGAAACTTATTATAACAATTAAAATTATTTATATAATCACTATTATTATACATTTCATTTATTTTTTTCCTTATAATATTATTATTACCAGGATTATGGTGATGTATTCATTGGCACTAAAATTCCAGATGATTATTATAGATTAACTATATTAATTGCCAGGATGATGCACGATGGTTGTTTAGATGCATATGTACCAGATGGAGATACTTGAAGATATGATATTAGTAAAGATCCAAGATTTACTGCTTACTGAAATGATGATCGTTCTGATCCTAAAAAATGAGCATTACAAAAGAAACTTTACGATGATTATCTTGCAGAATGAAAACGTGTTTATCCAGATCAAGATTGACATGAACGTTCGGGATTTCCTGATGCATATCCCCCAAGCGAAAAAGGATCCATTAGAAACGAAGCAGGTAACTTATACGGTTATTTTGATGAAGAAGATAAATCTTTATTATGCTTACAGTTCTTAGGATCCGCATTTATGCAATATAAAACTTGGTTATCTGCAAAACTAAATCAACATATGAAGTCTCCAGGATTTGTTAATATTTGGAAACGTGTTTAAGTTAAAGATCCAAATACAGGAAAAGCATTATATTTGGTATCTGCTTCTGATGAAGAACTTAGTAAAGGATTTGATCCATTAAGAACAATTGATGAGGATGATCCAAATCTTGCAAAATATATCGAAGAAGGTCGATGCGAACCCTGAATTATTGAAGAAGGTACTTTTCAGGAAGGTATGATTCAAGCAACTAGGGTATTCTTAGCAGTTTAATTACATGGGATATGGATGAGTTTAGAAGACATTGAGAAAATCCTATGTTAAGAGGACAATTTATTAATGGTCTTCTTGATACACTTGGATTATTATTATTTGCAGGTCTTGTACAACTATTATTTGGCGAAGATGTTGTTAATAATAAAGCTCAGCAAGATTGAATTACTCAATGAAGTTATGGTGTATTAATGGGATTTGCTCAAGATGGACCATTCCATCAGGTTCTTGGAAGCATAGTATCTGATATGAATCCACCATCATTATTAGCAATACAGCAATGAGCAAAAACAGCAAATAGTGTTCTTGCAGGAAGTAAGACAATCGGTCAAGGTTTAGTTGAATCTTTCGGTGCTACACGTGAGCTACGTGGATATTTCTATGCAATGAAATAATAAATAGAAAAAAATAAGCCCTAACACTGTACAAACGTACAATGCTAGGGCTTATTTATTTTTATTCAGTTTTTGATATAAGAGTACTTGCATCACTACAAGTTATAGAACTATTATTCCATCATGGATAATACGGTTTTACTTCATCAGGTTGATAAATTGTTGTTGGTTTATTTATAGCTTCTATTAGAATAAAAGCTTCTTCTCCACTAATTACCTTATCATCAATTAAACGAGAAATTATATCTTTTGCTGTCATGAATAGAT
>JAEEGL010077574.1_pt1 | contig 22459 bp, 15 predicted proteins | sample 9134231 | NCBI WGS metagenome assembly JAEEGL01 (sample SAMN16246548, study PRJNA631951) | gut metagenome | biome: gut microbiome; feature: rumen; material: fiber-attached | host: Bos | place: Iran: Karaj | collected 2018-10
ACCTATGTTGGGAGATGAAGGAAAGGATGAGTTTGATAAAGTAGAAATACAAAATATAAGTACTTCATATGCTGACGTTGTTCTTTTTGACATCGCCTTGCTTTCTATATTGTTGGTTGTAAATATTCTGTATCTAATTCTGAATAAGAATAATCATTCGTCGTAACGTCTCGCTCCGCTACTGCTAAACACAGATAAAACGGATTTTCGCAGATGATTTTTCAAAAGATGCGAAAAAACGCTTTAGCTCACAATAAAACGCTAAATAGCGCCAAAAGATGTGCTTATGTGCGCTGCGATGCAATAAAACGCGACATAATGCACTATCTGGCATTTATGCGGCGAAATGACGGCGAGGGGCTTACGCGAGGCTTAGGATGTGCTTACACGATGCGCAGCAAATGTTTTGTATAAACTTTATATTTGGTACTGATTGAAAATTGAAAATTGAAAGTTGAGAATTGAAAGTTGAAAGTTGAGAATTGAGAACACAGAATACACAGATATAAAGGATTATAACAGATAAAATAGATCTGTGAAAATCAGTTCAATCAGTGAGATCTGTGTGCTTATCTGTTCGTTCGGATTTGAAATCCGAACGCATAGAATATTAGCATTTATAATGCGAAAAACTAAAGCGATATGTCAGTATTAAGTTTTACCAAAGACCTATATTTTACAACTTCCACCGTGATTGATTGGATAGACCTTTTTACTCGACCTATTTATAAGCGTATAGTGGTAGATTCGCTTCGCTATTGTCAGGAGAATAAAGGCTTAGAACTATATGCTTGGGTGCTAATGTCTAATCATATACATTTTATTGCTGGCATAAATGATGACAATTCAATAAGTAACATTCTGCGCGATTTCAAGAAATATACCAGTAAGCAGTTGGTAAAAGCAATACAAGAGAATCAACAAGAAAGCCGCAAGGAATGGCTAATAGACAGATTATCATTTCGGGCAGCTAACGACAGAAGAATTACCAACTTCAAACTATGGCAAGATGGTAGCTATATAGAGACTATATCTACATATAATTTCTATGAACAGAAGCTAAACTATATACACATGAACCCAGTAAGACAGGAGATAACTGAGCAACCAGAAGAATATTTGTATAGCTCAGCGCGTGACTATATAGGGCAAAAAGGCTTGTTGGACATGATAGTTATGTCATGAGATATGAATGAACGCATTACAAATGCTTGTACTCAATGGAGCGGGATTACAAATCCCGCTCAACTGAGATTTACGTAGTAATAGTAACTACCAAATAGGTGTTAGTATTATTGATACTTCTTTATTTGTTCATAAATTGCCAATATTGATTGGCGTGCATCATTTCACTTATAATAAGGGTAGAAAACTTTGGGGAAATAAATGTTCAGATAACACGCCATCTGTCACCAATCATTACGTTGTAATAGTTGGCAAACACTATGATACCGAAAAGAAACTATATTACTACCGTTTCTACGAAGTAGGTACCTCAGGAGCTTTGGGTATTAGTACAAATAATAGATTGTACATTTATCCAGACCAAAAACTTATAAAGGGAAATACAGCATATGTTACAGATTGTACAGAAGAATTTTACTATACAGTAACTGAAGTAAGAAAAAATATAGGACAAACTTATTAAATCAAATAGAATGAGACGCATTTTTATTATCGTGTTAATAACCTGCATCTTTCAAGGTTGTTGTGGTGCAAAAAAAACGAATTATATCAATTCTGATTTTGAAAGGTTTTGTAATCTTTTCCCAACAATTCAGACACCATATCAATTGAAACAATTGTATTATGGTCAAATAGATGATAATAGAGATTCTAAATGCTATTTAGGCTTTGCAGATGAAAATCTAATAATAGATGATGGTAGTTATAATGCTGATGATGATATTTGGGTACCTCATGTAATTGACAACAAACCATATATTGTTGGAAAAATCGAGATTGAAACAAGAGTCATTTTGATTTATAATCATACAGAAACTATTTCTTCTGATGGATATCCTCTTGATACATATTACTTGCAAACGTTTAATTTGGATGGTACATCTATCGCAAAAATCGAGATAGCAGGATTTAAGACAAGGGAAGAAGATAATAGATCCGTAGTTTTTCTCAACAATCAAACATTTCGTCTTTTCGACTACAAAGTTAATTCTGAACATACTACCAAGGTTATTGATGCGCAAGGTCGAACTCAATATGTTACGCGTAAGGAAATTCCATGGACAATTTGTACAATCACCGAATATCGGATCACCGATGCAGGTAAAATAGAAAAGACTGGTTGGACAGAAACCAAATTACTGAAAGAATATGTTACATATTATCGCCAATATCATAAAGACTCAGATGATCCTATGAATGAGTATAGGTAATACCCCTCGTTCGACTTCGCATCTCGCTCCACCGCAAAAAAGTAACCAATGAACCCACTCTACAAAATACTATCAATCAGCATAATCAGTGTTATCTGTGCGAGCAATGTGTGCGCGCAAGGCAGGAGCCTTGCTTTTAGCTCAGACGTAGGCACAGCCTACGCCCAACGGGCGAACTGCTATTTTGGCGGATTTGGAAATCCGCAAACCAGTGGGGGGGGCAAATTTTCTCGAACAGATAGTAGTACACAACGAGTTCTATAAACAAATAAAATCAGTGATAAATGAGAGTAGCGTTATTTATTGACAAACATATCGTAGCTAATAAGCGATGCTTAGCTTTGTGCTTTTTCGTTGGCTCTATTTGTGCCGTTGTATCGCTATTATCAATTCCATGTTCGCAGACCGAACTATATATTGAGGGCATTATAAGTACATATGTAGACAATTCAAGACATGTACATCATCATAAAGGAGGAGAATATGATATTGTTGATTGCTACATCATTGTTAATAATACTAAAATACGAATTCCTTATAATGAAGTAGAATCGTTTAGAGATAAAGGAGAACGTTATTGTAAGCAACTTTTGGAAGGAAAATATGCAAAGGTATATTATTTAGATTGGGGCGGATTTTATACAAAAGTCAAACTTGAAGACGGCAGTTATTCGTATCACGATCCACGTGATATTTCTTCTTACGATGTCGGTTGGTTCCCGTTCTGCATAACCGCACCTATAGCATTGTTTTGCATTTATGTCTATTTGCGATTATTCTATTTGGAAGTTTTTGTTTCCGATGAACGCCGTGAGTTGGTATTTGGAAATAAAGATGGAAATCTACATTAACATTTTGTGTACGTTACATGTAGAGACGTAGCGCGCTACGTCTCTACAATCCAGTGCCATTTGTTTAGGCGAATTAGAAATCCGCAAACCAATGTTCGGGGATTGTAAATTTACTCGAATAGATTGGTTGCACATAGAGACTTCATAGTATGGCGTCTCTGCAATAAACAGAAATGAATGAAGCTCAATATAAAGCTATAGCGACAGAAATTCAAAATCATTTGCGAGAAAAATTCCCAATCAAAACATTCAATCATAAAATCTGCTAAAAAGTAGAGCTAAAAATAACTAACTTCGCGCCCGATTTGTAGCCTTAGTAAGGCTCTATTAACCATAATAAAACAAAACGATTATATATGAATATCATCAACAGCGTACTTACCAAACTCTTTGGTACTAAGTACGACAAGGATATGAAGGAAATTGAGCCTATAGTGGCCAAGATTCGCGAAATATATCCAACCATTTCCGCCCTAACTAACGATGAACTTCGTGCTCATACCAAGGCTCTCCGTAAGCAGATTAGCGATGCTATCGCCGAAGATCAGAAACGCGTCGAGGAGCTCAAAGCCGAAGCAGAAGCTCCAGAATGCACTATAGAGCGCAAGGAAGAGTGCTACAAAGAGGTTGACGAGATAGAGAAAAACATCGACAATACCGTAGAGGAAGAACTCAACAAGATACTCCCAGAAGCTTTCGCTATTATGAAGGATACGGCACGCCGTTTCTCTCAGCAAACCGACATTCGTGTGACCGCTACCGATATGGATAGAGAGCTCGCTACGGAACACGATTTTGTTGACATCGAAGGCGACGAAGCTGTATACCATAACCATTGGACAGCAGGCGGTTCGGAAATTCATTGGGATATGGTTCACTACGATGTTCAGCTCATTGGTGGTATTGTGCTGCATCAGGGCAAAATTGCCGAAATGGCAACTGGTGAAGGTAAAACACTCGTGGCCACCTTGCCTGTGTTCTTGAACGCACTTCCAGGTCGTGGTGTTCACGTGGTGACCGTCAACGACTACCTCTCAAAACGCGACTCGGAATGGATGGGACCTATCTATCAATTCCACGGTTTGACGGTAGATTGTATCGATAAGCATCAGCCAAACTCAGAGGCTCGTCGCAAAGCATACGCATCGGATATTACATTCGGTACGAACAACGAATTTGGCTTCGACTACCTCCGCGACAACGGCGCTACTTCGCCAAGCGACCTTGTACAGCGTAAACATAATTATGCAATCGTCGACGAGGTCGACTCGGTTCTTATCGACGATGCTCGTACGCCGCTCATCATCTCTGGTCCGGTGCAGAAGAAAGACGATCAGCAATTCGACGTTCTTCGCCCTCGCGTGGAGAAACTTGTTGAAACACAGCGCGCGCTCGTAACTACATACCTATCGGAAGCTAAGACGAAACTCAAAAGCGAAGACGAGAAGGTTCGCGAAGAAGGCGCTCTTGCACTTTTCCGTGCATACAAGGGTCTTCCAAAGAACCGTCCACTCATAAAATTTCTTTCGGAGCAAGGCATCAAACAACAGATGCTCAACACCGAAAACTTCTATATGCAGGAGAATAACAAGAACATGCATATAGCTACCGACCCTCTCTATTTCGTTATTGATGAGAAGGTTAACTCTATCGAGCTCACCGACAAAGGTATCGATGCGCTAACATCGGCTTCGGAAGACTCACAATTCTTCGTTCTTCCTGATGTAGGTACGGAGATAGCCAACATAGAGAAGTCGGACCTCAGCGACGAGGAGAAGATCAACAAGAAGAACGAGCTCATGCAGAACTACTCTGTTAAGAGCGAGCGTGTGCATACCGTTACACAACTTTTGAAGGCATACACCCTCTTCGAACGCGACGTTCAATACGTAGTTATAGATAACAAAGTAAAAATCGTCGATGAGCAGACTGGTCGTATAATGGAAGGACGCCGCTACTCTGATGGACTTCACCAAGCTCTCGAAGCTAAGGAAAATGTCAAGATTGAGGCTCCTACGCAGACATACGCCACCATTACACTTCAGAACTACTTCCGTATGTATCACAAACTTGCGGGTATGACCGGTACGGCCGAGACCGAAGCTGGTGAGTTCTGGAATATTTACAAACTCGACGTTGTCATCATTCCAACCAATAAACCTATCGCACGTATCGACCGTGAAGACCTCATATACAAGACCACGAAAGAGAAATACAACGCTGTAATAGAGCAGATTGTAGAATTCGTAAACGAAGGTCGTCCTGTGCTTGTGGGTACAACATCGGTTGATGTGAGTGAACTTTTGAGCCGCATGTTGAAACTCCGCGGCATCAAGCACAACGTACTTAACGCTAAACTTCACCAACGCGAGGCTGAAATAGTGGCTCTTGCAGGTCAGAAAGGTGCAGTGACCATAGCTACCAACATGGCAGGTCGTGGTACCGATATTAAGCTCACCGACGAAGTGAAACAAGCCGGTGGTCTTGCAATCATAGGTACGGAGCGCCACGAGAGCCGCCGCGTAGACCGCCAATTGAGAGGTCGTGCAGGACGTCAGGGTGACCCTGGTACTTCGCAATTCTTCGTATCTATGGAAGACAACCTCATGCGTCTGTTCGGTTCCGACAGAATGGTTAAGATTATGGACCGTGCAGGTTTCGAAGAGGGCGAACCTATCCAACACAGCATGATGACGAAGGCCATCGAACGTGCTCAACGTAAAGTGGAAGAGAACAACTTCGGCATACGTAAGCGCCTCCTCGAATACGACGATGTGATGAACTCGCAGCGCGAAGTTATCTACACCAAGCGCCGCCACGCTCTCTATGGCGAACGTATGACTGTAGACATCATGAATATGATGCAAGATTCTACCTTCAAGACCGTTCAAGATGCTAAGGATGCCGACGACTTTGAAGATTTCCGTCTCGAAGTGCTCAAAACCTACGCTATCGAATTGCCATTCAGCGAAGAGGATTTCCACGAGAAACGCGCCGAAGATCTTGCCGAAATGCTCTTCAAAGCAGTTCAAGAGGCATTCAACCGTCGTTGCGAAGCCATTGCAAATCAAGCATATCCAGTAGTAAAACAAGTATACGAAACCCAAGGCGATAGATATAAAAACATTGTTGTACCTATCACCGACGGACCACGCGTATACCAAATACCTACCGACCTCAAGAAAGCGTACGACACTCAGGGCAAAGAGGTAATCCGCGCAATAGAGAAGGTAATTATGCTTGTAAATATCGATGATGCTTGGCGCGATCACCTACGCCAACTCGACGACCTCCGCACTTCGGTTCAAAACGCTACTTATGAGCAGAAAGATCCGTTGTTGATTTACAAATTCGAGTCGTTCAACCTCTTCAAAGGCATGATTGAGACCATCAACTCAAACATCGTGTCGTCGCTCTCGAAGCTGTCGATAGCTATCACCGCCGACAACCGCGAAGAGCAACTCCAACGCGCACGCGAAAGAGCTCAACGCGAATTGGCTGAACGTCAGCGCGAATTGGCACGCTTGCAAGCTATGCACAACCAAGCGGCCCAACAACAGCAAGTTACCGGTCCACAAGCAATGCCGCAAGGACCACAACGTCCACGCCCAACGGCACCTATACACGTAGAGAAGAAAGTTGGCAGAAACGACCCATGTCCATGCGGTAGCGGCAAGAAGTACAAAAACTGCCACGGCAAGGATATGATTGGCTAATTGACTGATAGTTATAAATACAGATAAGTATGTCGCTACTATTTATAGATTGGAATGTCGACCCGGTACTCTTCGGCATCGGACCTATACAAATACGCTACTACAGCGTGTTGTATGCAATGGCGTTTTGGTTTGGCTACTTGCTCGTCAGCAAGATGTTCAAACACGAAAAATGCCCCGACACATGGGCCGATTCGGTATTTCTATACATGCTCGTAGCGGTGGTTGTAGGAGCACGTCTCGGCCACGTAATTTTCTACGGCTGGGACTACTATTCGCAGCATCCGCTTGAAATACTGCAAGTTTGGAAAGGTGGACTCGCGAGCCACGGCGGCGCAATAGGCATACTTATAGCACTATACATATTCAATCGACGCGTATGTAAGAAAGGCTACCTCTGGATTCTCGACCATTTGGTTATACCTATCGCATTGGCAGGCTTCCTAATACGTACGGGCAACCTCTTCAACTCCGAGATTTGCGGTTCGCCCACCGATTTACCTTGGGCATTTAGGTTTCTCCGTCTGCACGCAAGCGAAGCCCTCATTCCGCGCCACCCAACGCAGATTTACGAGGCACTCTACTACCTAAGCGTGTTTGGCTTGCTCTCGTTCCTCTATTGGAAGAAGAACTTCGCGGAGAAATATCAAGGTGCAATCTTCGGCATATTCCTCATCACAGTGTTTGGTTTCCGTATGCTCATAGAGACTATCAAGATGGACCAAGAGGATTTTGAAGCCGATATGGTGCTGAATATGGGACAATTGCTCAGCATACCATTTGTAGTTATAGGCATAATATTACTTATAACTATATACATGAAAAATCGCTCGAAAGAGACGATATAAATAAAGATGAGTTGTGAACTACAGAAGTTCGCAACTCTTTTTTTTGCTTTGATTACCAATATTTTACTAAATAAACTGACTATTTATGAAAAATCACTTATCAATTGCTCTTGCAGCACTTGCCATAGGCTCGTTCTGCATAACAGGTTGCAACACAGCAACAAACGGCTCTTCGACCGAAGAAGCGAAAACGGTGCACTTCAGCATCAAGGGTAAGACAATCGAAAATCGCAAACACGTCTATGTTGTTGACCCTAACCAACGTTTTGCAAATATCATAACCGTTCCGGTTGATAGCGTGGATATGACATTCAGCATTGAAGGCGACACCACCGAAAACACAGAACTTTGCCTTCGCTACGATGGAGGAAAGGTCTTCTATCGATTCTTCGTCGATGAAACGCCACTCGAAGTTGACCTCGAAAACAACGTCACGCTGAAGGGATCGGAACAAAATATAAAAGTTAGCAGATACCTAAACCAATTTGATGCTCTGCAGAAAGAACTAACCGAAACCATGGCGCCAGTAAGAAATTTGATGATGTCTGGCGAATGGGACAGCAAAAAGTCAGAATATCCTGAAATTGACGCAGCCTTGACAAGAATTAGGCACTTGCAAGATTCGATTGTTCGCGATGCTGTAGAGAATAATCCAGACAACTTTGTCCCTACATTGTTCTTGTTTGACTATAAATACTTAGATGACGTTGACAACGAGAAAATCAAAGCACTTGTTGCGGGCAACGTAGCATACAAAAACTCGTCTGAAGTGAAACGTATTCTCAAATCCATTGAGAAAGAGGAACGTCAGAAAAATCTTGCAGGTCAGAAGTTTGTAGACGTCAATTTGCAAAACTTAGAAGGTCAGCCAGCCAAGATTAGCGACTTCTGTGGCAAAGGTAAATATGTACTTATAGACATTTGGGCATCGTGGTGCGGACCATGTCGCTTCAGCATGCCGCATTTGGCAGAGACGCTTGAGACATACAAAGACAAGAACTTCGATATTCTTGGCATCTCTATCGATACCGACACCGCCGCTTGGCGCAAAGGCGTTAGGGATTTGGAGGTCTCGTGGAATAGTCTCTGCATACCTACCGGTCAAGATGGTTGGGAAAACGAATTGACTGATAGCTACGGTGTCGAAGGCGTACCAACTGCCATTCTCGTTTCACCTGATGGCGAAATACTGAAGGTTGCTCATCCTTTATCTATAATATCAGAGTTGTCTGAGATAATCAAGTAGTAAGCAAGTTAGGAAGTAGAGTACTACTCTATCGATATAAAGAGTCACGAGGTATTTTTCTCCGTGGCTCTTTTGTTTTTGGACGTTTGTTGTATGCATAAAAAAAACGCACCAATGACCACAACAATCATTGGCGCGCTTCTTTATTAGTAAATATCAGATAGTAAATACGATGATTGTTAATTTTTATACGTATTTTGAAAAATTCACACATGTCATAAATAGATATAAATATGGCGCATGGCACATACGTGTTGGCTTGTAAGCAACTACTTTCGCGCCAGATTAAACAACAGACTATTTTTTTACTTAATTCAGATGAAAACTCTTATTTGTGCAAGCCTCCTTGTGGTGGTAAGTATGTTGTGTGCGTCTGTGGCAAGCGCCCAAGAAGTTATGGGACGCGTTGTAGAAGGCACGGTAATGAGCGATATGGGCTCAGTAATCTCTAATGTAAAAGTAAGTGTAAAAGGTTCTAACGCAGCTACTTCGACTGGTGCAGACGGTCACTATTCTATAGTAGTAAATAGCGAAGATGATGTGCTTGTGTTTGAGCGCGAAGGCTACTCAAATGCTGAGCAGACCGTTGGTGCAAACAAAGTTGTTGATGCAACTATGGTTATCGAAGACCTTTTTGCTCTCGACTTGGAAGATTTGATGAACACGGCTATCACTTCGTCGAGCTTCTTTACGCTCTCTCCAAAAGAGACTCCTGGTTATATATATAGCAAAGATATGCGCGAGGTTCACGGTCAGCGTTCGCTCATCGAAATCGCTAACATGTCGATGCCTGGCGTATCGGACGGTGCTCACCCCGACACTCGTATCATTGGTGTTCGTGGTATGAAAACCGTTGATAACTCTAAGACTATGGTTATGTTCGACGGCCAGAACTTGAACCTTCGTTCTAACGTTGGTTATGGCGTAGGTCTCTCATCGAAACTCCTTGGCGACGTTAAGACGCTCGAGGTTAGCCTTGGCCCGAACGCTATCGTTCACGGCTCTGGTGCTATCAGTGGCTACATAAATATGGTTCCTAAAAACGGTTACAACGATAAAGGTTTCTATGCAACCGTTGAAAAAGAGTATGAGGCCAATGCGCAGAATATGATGTCGGGCATCTCACGCGCTGAAGTCGGCTACGGCTTCGGTTCTGAGAAACGCAATGCATATATCTACGCTGGTTATTACTTCAGCAATGGTTGGAAGGCAGATGTAGATACCGTCTTCGCGAATGACCGTAAAAATTACGCAACGGACTGCTACGCAAAAGGTACAAAACGCGCTAACATGCGATTCTCTGCTCACACCAACTTCGACGGCTTCGGCTTGAACCTTGGTTATATGCAGAACTACCTCTCTGGCTACACTTCAAAAGCAAAAGATCAAGATGTTTTCCAACGTCAGTTCAACGCTTCTCTTAAGTATAATAAAGATATTACTGATTATGAGAATGTTGAAGTACGTTTCAACAACGAACTCAGCGACCTCGGCCGTATTCAATCAGAGTTGGCTGGTGGTGCAGAGAGCCACATCGAAGGCAAACTCATTGCTAAGACCACTCGCTTCACCAACAACTCACTCGCTGTAGGTGCTTTGTTCGGCGCACGTAAGTTCTACACTGGTAAGTTCTACTTCGGCAACGACATCGACCCTGTTAGCGTTAGCGACAATGCTTGGATGCGCGACCCAATGACCGACGATGCATACGTAGACGAAAACGGCAACAAGAACAACCCTAAATACTTGTGGGCTTGCGGCCAAATGCCTAAAGGTTCTTGGAACGAGTTCGCAATCTTCGCTGAGGATATTTACAAATTCAACGAACAACTCATTGTTGCTCTTGGTTTGCGCTACGACCGTTTCTCTGTAAAGGATTTCGATGACGTTCAAAGCAACTTCGCTCCACGTCTCGCATTCTCATACCTCGTAAACGGCAACCACGTTGTAAAGGCTTCTTATCAGCAAGGTTTCCGTACGATGGACTTCTACAACCTTGGTCAGACTATCTACCAAAAGGTTGCTAACGTATCTGCTTCTATTAGAAAGTATAACAAAGACTACAAGACATACTACTTCGATGTTACCCCTGAGAAACTTCACTCAATTGAGTTGAACTACATGGGCGAATATCTCGACAAGGCTCTCAAACTTGAAGCAAATGCATACTTCAATACTTACGAGAACACCATCGACTTCTATACACTTGCTTCATGGGAATCTTATAAATATGTGGCAGATAGCACTTACAGAGGTGACTATACTGCAGTTGGTGAGAAGTATTTCACTGGTAGCGATCGTGAATATTTTATGATGGGTAATATGGGTTCAAACTATAATAATAGTAAGAAGAACCAAACCAAGACTTTCGGTGCATACGTAAACAACAGCGAGAAGGTGAAGATTGTCGGTGGCGAACTTATCGCTACTTACAATGCTCCAACCAACACCCTCGTTCGTGCAAGCTACAGCCTCAGCAAATCACTCACCGATAGCTACGCTGACAACTCACAGCACCCAACTCAGATGCTCAAACTCGACGCTACTCAATACCTCTTCGCTCGCAAACTCATGCTCAACGCACAGTTTGAGTTCGAGCCAGCTCTCGAGGATAACGACAAAAACCACGAGAACTATCACGACGTATACTTCGAGTCGCGCACTATGCTTGATGGCGCTATCGCATACCGCCTCACCAACGCTGTTACTCTTCAGGCTTCTGTAAACAATATCCTCGGCGAAGATCGTCCAGGTATCACCTACAAACCTGATGCAAAGAACAACTACACCGAGCTCACCAACATGGGCTGCAACGAACGCCGCTACTGGCTTTCAGTTAAGTTCGCTCTCTAATAAGTTATTCGGTTATATTAATGAAGAGCCAAGTGGGTCATCCATTTGGCTCTTTTTTTTATATGTAGGCTTAGTTTCGTAAGAGATGCACAATCTGTCATCCTGAGCGAAGCAATGGATCTCAATATTTTTCCTTTTCTCTGTTCCGACAGAGAAAAGGAAAACAAAAGAGAACTCGTCGCTCCATTTATTTACATAAAATCTGTGTTCTATTTGATTACTCTTTTCATTCAATTCGGTGATATTCCACTAAGCATTGCACTGTATAATGAAAATAATTAACCGCATTATGCTCTCTATAATGAAAATAATTAATACTTTTATGCACTACATAATGAAAATGGAGTAGTCATGGATAAGAATATTATAAAATCGATACTGCTGAAGAATCAAGAGCGAATACCGCAATTGCCATTGGTAAAGCGAAATGTTCATTTTGAGCCTATTGGGAATTACGTGCTTGTTGGTCTAAGGCGAGCCGGCAAATCTTATATGCTCTATCAGCATATTCAGCAGAGAATTGCAGATGGCTTATTGGCAAAAGAGGATATTCTATATATAAATTTTGAAGATGACCGACTCGAAATCAGCAAGTTGAATGAGCTCGATACCATACTTCAGAGCTACGAAGAGTTGTATCACGGACGCACACCAATTGTCTATCTTGATGAAATACAGAATATTGAGGGATGGGAAAAATTTGTGCGTCGTTTGGCTGATACTGGCTATCAAGTGATGGTAACTGGCAGCAACGCCAAAATGCTAAGCCGCGAAATAGCTACTACTCTCGGCGGACGTTTTATTGTGCGCAATGTTTACCCATTCTCGTTCCTTGAATACCTACAATTCAAAGGCGTTAATCTTGATGAAAATTGGTATCTGAACAATCAGCGGACTCAAGTCAGAGCACTCTTTACTGACTATTTCCAATACGGCGGTTTTGCCGAAACTTTCAACCGTATGGACAAGCAAGAGTGGCTCAATTGGCTTTGTCAGAAGATTGTTTTGGGCGACATAATAGCTCGAAATGAGATCCGTTCAGGAGGCATTATTCGACTGCTAACAAAAAAATTGGCAGAGAGCGTTATGCAGCCCATATCACTATTGAGATTGACCAACATTCTGAAATCGACTGGAGATAAGGTAAGCCGCAACACTGTTGGCGACTACGTAGAGTATATGAACGAAGCGTTTATGACATTTCGTCTGACTAATTACGTAGATAGTTTTACAGAACGAGCTACCATTAGCAAGCACTATTTCTGCGACAACGGACTCTTGAACAACTATCTTGTCGACCCTCAGAGCCGGTTGCTCGAAAACTTGGTTGCCATCACTCTAATGAAAAAATACGGCGGGCAAGACGACGACAATCTCTATTACTACAACAAATCTGTCGAAGTCGATTTCTACGTACCTAACGAAGAATTGGCAATTCAAGTGTCGTACAGTTTGAGCGATTATGACACACGCGACCGCGAAGTTGGTGCATTGCTAAAATTGCAAAAAGCCTTCTCTGTAAGTAGAATGATGATTATCAGTATGGATGAAGAGTCGACAATCTCGGCCGGCGATTCTACAATCGAGGTCGTTCCTGTTTGGAAATGGCTGCTGAGCTAATATGCCAAAAGCAAAGGAGATAACCGACTTCTCGTCGATTATCTCCTTCTACCTTACATATGAAACCACTAACACTTATTCTTCTTCGGCTTGACTCACTTTGAAGCCTTTTATTAGTTCATGCAGATGCTCAGCTGCGCCGTTTAGCTCTTCGGCATTGGCGGCAATCTCTTCGGCATTGGCAGCTGCAGTTTGTGTAGTCTTGTTGAGAGCGCTCATAGTCATTACAATTTGCTCGGTGCTCGTGCGTTGTTCTATGCTCTTGGCGGTAATCTCTTTCATAAGCGACACCATTTCGGAGAGCTGTGGAGTAATAACGTTCAGCTCGTTATTTATAGCGTTGTTGCCATCGATGCTGTTTTGCGTTGTAGCACTTACATTGGCAGCTGTAACTCTTGTCTGCTCTGCAAGTCGACCGACCTCCTTAGCCACCACAGCAAAGCCTCTACCCGCCGATCCCGCACGCGCAGCCTCTACCGTAGCATTGAGCGACAAGATATTCGTCTGATTTACAAGCTTATTGATATTCCCAATAGCACCAGCAATGTCTCTATTGGCCGCCACACACTCTTCGCTCTTTGTAGCCATAGCTGTGACGTTGTCATTTGTGGTTTCTATCAACGTTTTAGCTCGCAGAGAGCTATCGGCATTAGCATTTATATTGACTTTCACGTCGTCGAGGGCCGAAGCAATCTCTTCGAGCGATGCAGCTTGTCGGTTAGCGCCATCGGAAAGCTGAGTAGAAGCGCGAGTCATCTCTTCGCTGCTCTGGCGCAAGATGTTGGCGGTGTTCATCACCTCCGAAATGGTATCGGAAAGCGATAGCTGCATCTCGCGCATACTCTCGCTAAGTTCTTGCAGTTCGTCTTCCGAATTGCACATATAAACCTTTTGCGAAATATCTTTCTCGGCAATCTGTCGAGCCGAAGCTGCAAGCGAACGTATTGGGCGTGTGATGGTTTTACGTACGAATATAAATGTACCTACAGTAAGTAAGCTACTGATAATCAGCCCAACAATAATCATGGAAATAATTATGAGCCACTTGAGGTGACCACTCACTTGGGCATCAACGCCGGCGTAGAATATACCATTTATGTTGTTGGCAGAGTCGGTTGTGGGCATGTAGTGTACGAACATGCAATTGCCACCAATGTACGTCTTGCCGCTGTAAGGCATACCGTGTTTATATACCGATTCGAGGGCATCTTTGTTGTTCAATTTTGTACCCACCATTCGGTTGCCTTCGGTGTCGATCATAGTGGTAGCTACGCGTTCATCACCTTCGAATATGGTGATGTCGGTCAAATGTCGCTTCTTGAGCACATCCAAGTACTCATTCTCTGTCAACCAATGCACAATGAGGAATGCCGTGCCAACCATCTCGCCATCTTTGTTGCGCAGTGTTCTACCGCCCACAATGGCAAGTTCGCCAGCTATCATCTTGGTCATGTCGGCAAACATGCCGTTGCCCTTTTCCATCAGTTGGGCCACATGCTGTAGTTCGCGCACATCCTTGAAAGTTTTGCCTTGTACGTTCGAACCCACAATACTATAATCTTCACCAAGCAATACATACGTACGCGCCCCCGAATAGCGGCAAAGACGCTCAAGTTTTTGGCTCAAACCGCAGAAATGGTGTTTTTCCACAAGCGTAGCAAAGGCCGTATCGTTGTCCACCATAGTATTTATGGCTATGCCAGCGCGCTTTGCCTCCGACCTCAATCCTTCGATGATAGATTGCGTACGTTCTTGCAATTGCTCCTCGAAATATGCATCGAAAATGCTGTTGCATCGCAGACTGACGTTAATCACAAAAGTCAAGGTAAGTATCAATGCAAAGCCTACCAAGATGTACAATATTTTATTCTGCAAGCTCGTCTTGCCCTTATTGATTTGACGGACTTTTCGAAAAGCTTTTTTAGTGAACTGTTTAGCGCCCCTAAATCTCTTCTTCTTATTGTCTATATTCTGATCCATATGTGTTATATTTTTCAAGTTAAGGCTAATAATTTACGTGCGCTAAGCCCTATTACAATTTCTTTGCCACATGCAGCCAACATGTAGTGTGTTTTATAGTTATTAGCGATTATTTACTATTAATGATTGACGGATAGAGACAATTATCCCGATTATTTTCAGAGGATTATGCCCCAAAAAGAAGGCAAGCACAAATTATTGCGCCTGCCTCCAATTTTATTAGTAGTATAATGATTTGTTATTTTATCACTTCGAGCTTTCCGTTTCTGATTACCATGCCTCTGTAGCCATTTCTTACACGTTTGCCGCTTAGGTCGTATGTACCTTCACTTCTCTTTATGTTTTTCTTCTCACTAACTACAGTGCCTACTGGTGTTACTATACTACCATCAGACTCATAGCTAATTGTTGTCGAATTTTCATAAATAGCTTTCCATTTTCCATCTCCCCAATCACTGAATAATTCTAATACAGTTCTTTGTTTTCCATTTTCATCATACGTATATGTGTACTCATTTTTCCATTCTGCCTCTATTCCGCTTTTTGGAATATAATAGTATACATTCGTCATAGACGTTTGCCTTCCATTTTCGTCGTAGGTATAATCATACTCTTCCTTATCGTTCAGTCTCCATTCATTCTTTTCAGAATCCCATCCGAAATAAAAAAGTTCAAGAGTATGCGTCAAGTTTCCATTCTCATCGTACGTATTCGTGATGTCGATTATGCCATCTTGCTTCCATTCGCCGTCTTTCCATGAGAACGTCTTTGCCGAACCAGATGTCTTTTGACCCTTTTCATTGTATGTATATTCGTACTCCTCTTTCTCGTAGGCTTGCTCAAAATCGTCATCATATTTGAGTACAACCTCTTGTGTTAGTAATCCATTTTCGTTGTACGAATATGTATTCTCAAACTTGTTGCCTTCTTCCAATTGACCACTTTCGTCATCTATGTAGTGGTCAATTACTACGTCTAAAATCTTACGTCCATTCGCGTCGTAGCTTGTACTAAGCTCTTCTTTGCTGCCAAATTCCCAAATGTTGCTCTCTGCATTCCATTCATACTCCATCATCGTCTCTCTAATCTGTCTTCCGTCCAAATCATACTCATACGTATAAACGTACTTTTCATCTAAAGTTTTTTCTCCCGTCTCAGAGTTGAAAGAATAGTTCAATGCCTCTTTCTTGGTGATTACGTCGTCTTGCTGAGCGAAACTAATTGTGCACAAAGGCAACATCATTGCAGTTAAAAGGGCTGTCTTTACTGTTTTTGTCATATAGCTAACTGTTGTTTATACATTATTATTCGCATAAGTATCTATGCTTTTCGGAGCGCGAAATTAGCGATAATCCAATAACATGGCTACTCAAATTCCTCGGCATTTGCTCAACTTGTAATTAGCCGAATAGCGAAATATGCATACATTCGCGTACTTATATGAAAGCAAACAACTAACAACGATGAGAATACTTACAACCCTCCTATTTGCAGCGGCCATATTTCAGAGTGCACAAGCCGCCATTTTCGACGTGCGCACCGAAGGCGCTAAAGGCGATGGCAAGACACTCGACAGCCCAGCAATAAATAAAACCATTGAGAAATGCGCGGCTCAAGGCGGAGGCATAGTTACGTTGCCGGCTGGTAAATATTTATGTGGCAGCATACGTATGAAAAGCAACGTAGAACTCAACATTCAAGCGGGCGCAACTATCATAGCCACCAATGAGCACGATGCCTACGACCCTTCAGAACCCTTCAACGCGCCTGAATATCAAGATGGCGGTCATACATATTTCCACAATTCGCTCATCTGGGGCGAAAATCTCGAAAACGTCTCTATCACTGGGCGCGGCGCTATCGACGGCATTGGCCTCACTCGCAACGACACCGAGACGGCAGGCACCGTACAAGGCGGCAGCATAGGTATGGCCGACAAAGCCATCGCACTCAAGCGTTGCCGCAACCTACTTATTCGCGACATAACTATCACGCGTGGCGGTCACTTTGCCATCATCATCACCGGCTGCGACTACGCCACCATCGACAATGTAATTATAGATACAAATAGAGACGGCATCGACATCGACTGCTGCCGCTACACCACGGTGAGCAACTGCAAGGTGAACACGCCCCACGACGACGCCATTGTGCTGAAGAGCTCCTACGCGCTCAACGAAGTGCACCCATGCGAGAGCATAATGATTACAAACTGCCTTGTGACGGGCTACAAACTCGGCACTTCGCTCGATGGCACTTACGTTCCCGAAAAGGTCAACTGGGTGTGCGGCCGCATAAAACTCGGCACCGAAAGCAACGGCGGCTACCGCAACATAACCATTAGCAACTGCACTTGCATATATAGCAGCGGCATTGCGCTCGAAGAGGTCGACCAAGGTGTAATGGAGAACATAACTATCAGCAACATAGCTATGCAACACGTGCACCACTACCCCATTTACATCACCACCGGCTGCCGCAACCGTGGACCTAAAGAGCGCACCGACGTGTCGACAGCACGCAACATACTTATTACCAACGTCATAGCCGACGACTGCGATTCGCTTTCGGGCATACAGATTACTGGAATGAAAAATGCGCCAATAACCAACGTCACTCTTCGCGACATAGTAGTCAACTCGCGAGGTGGAGCCAAGGCTGCCGGCCTGCCAAGCGACTATCCTGAACTCGGCAATAAATATCCCGAAATAGCAAAATTTCTTGGCATTTGCCCCGTTTCGTGTCTGTTCATTCGCCACGCCAAAGGCATTAAGATTGAGAATGTTAGATTCTCTTTCGCCTCACATGACGAACGTCAACCCATTGCCATCATAGATGCCGATGACGTACAAATGAATAACGTGGAATATTAGAACCAACATAATGATATACAGCATATTATACGTAGCATTAGGAGGCGCACTTGGCTCTGTGGCGCGTTTCTTAGTATCAAAAGCTACTCAGAGTGTTTGCACCACTCATCTGCCCATAGCCACATTGATAGTCAACGTATTAGGTTGTTTTTTCATAGGTATGCTTTATGCACTATTTGAACGAAATGCTACAATAGGCGCAAACATGCGACTGATGCTTACCGTGGGCTTTTGTGGAGGTTTCACCACATTCTCGACGTTCATGAATGAAAATTTCAACCTCATGCAAGGCGGCAACATCGCCATAAGTGCTTTATATATAGGCATAAGTGTAGCTCTCGGATTCTTAGGCGTTTGGCTTGGCGCATGGGTGATTAGAGCGGCGGAGTAAGACTAAACCTCGGTTAGCAAAAAAACCATATAAAGTGGCAATGTGAGAATATTATTCTCATAGCCGATATTGCAGTCTGCCAACTTTATAGCTTGCGTAACGTCGTATTTCTCAGGGTGTGCCATCACAGTTTTCAAACTTTTGGCATTGCCATTAGTCGCTTTTATCTCAAGCGGAGTGCTCTGCCCCTTGTAACGAATCATAAAATCGAGTTCAATGCCTTTGTCTTTATGATAATAATATAGTTGACGGCCCATCTTCGTAAGTATATCAGCCATCAAATTTTCGAAAATAGCCCCTTTATATATATGCAAATTGCCCTGCAAAATGTCATACTGCGTACCATCATCAAGCATACTTACAAATAGTCCAGTATCGACCATATAAACTTTGAAAACATCAGGAATTGAATTGCCTTTGAACGGTAATTGCGTTACCGACAAGTTGTAACAACGCTTTATTATGCCAGCATCCTCAATCCATCGCAGGCAGTTTTCAAACTTATCGGCTCTACCGCCCTTTTTGATGACTGAGTATTGAAACTTTTTATTCTCCTTACTCAACTGACGCGGTATGGAATCAAAACAATCGATGATGTTTGCCTTTATATCGCGCGCAGCATATTTTATCATATCGTCGCGATATGTCTCAATTATTTCGCGCTGCTTTTGTATAACTGAGTTCATATTTTTATTTGCCACAAAATCGTTCACAACTTCGGGCATACCTCCCACGACTACATAACGCAACAACAATTGCCTCATTTGCAGATGTATAGCCTCTGGTACAGGCGTTTGACTCTCCAAGCATTGCTTCAACTTCTCAACCACAGATTCATCTTGTCCGTTAGCCCACAAAAATTCCTCAAAATCAAGCGGATACATATCTATATGCGACTCATATCCGACAGGAATTGACGACGGATTCTCACGATAGCCTCGCACGCCCAACAACGAACCTGTGCAAATAACGTCGAAGCGACCATCCAACTTGAAAAACTTGAGCGATGCTCGTGCCTCAGGACACTCTTGCACCTCATCAAATATCAAACACGTCTGGCCCGCTTTGAACTTATTGGCTATATGCATAACAACCGAAGTATTGAGCATAATGTCATCTATTTGCAGCGAATCAGCAAAAATCGACTTCAACTCTTTGCGCTCAAAGAAGTTGAAATATATCACTTGCTTGTAATTCTTACGTGCAAATTCAAGAACAGAATATGTCTTTCCACACTGTCGGCAGCCACGAACCACAAGTGGCTTATGGTCTGACTGTTGCTTCCAATCGAGTAACTTGCTATATATCTTTCTATTAAGCATAACTAAATACACTTTTCGGTACGACTTTCGACTACAAGTATACACTTTTCGGGGCGACTTTTGCAATAAAGTATACATTTTTCGGGGCGACTTTTACTACAAAGTATACACTTTTCGGGGCGACTTTTACTACAAAGTATACACTTTTCGGGGCGACTTTTACTACAAAGTATACACTTTTCGGGGCGACTTTTGCAATAAAGTATACACTTTTCGGGGCGACTTTTACTACAAAGTGTACACTTTTCGGGGCGACTTTTACTACAAAGTATACACTTTTCGGGGCGACTTTTGCGTCGAACTACAAGTAGGACTTACGAGTAAAACACAAAAGATGCGGACAGCCTACTGGTTATCCGCATCTCTTCTATTTCAACGATAATTGTCGATTTTATTTGGTTTGTTGCTTTAGCAAATCGCGAATTTCGCCAAGGAGTTTTTCCTCGTTCGATGGTTCGGGCGCAGGAGCAGGAGCTGCTGCCTCTTCGGCTTTCTTCTTGCGTGTGAGGGTGTTTATGCCCTTAACCAAAAGGAATATGCAGAATGCCACAATGATAAAATCGAATACATTCTGAAGGAATGCACCGTAGTTAATTGTGGCAGGTTCTGTGCCTTCTGGTGCGAGAGGGTTGGGCGGAAGCGTGACCTTGAGGTCCGTAAAATTAACTCCACCTATAAGCCAACCTATAGGAGGCATAATCACATCGTTGACAACAGATGAAACTATTTTTCCAAAAGCTCCACCAATAATTACACCGACTGCCATGTCGATTACATTGCCTTTTACGGCAAATTCTTTGAATTCTTTTATAAATCCCATGACTGTACAATTAAGAGTTACGAGTTATGAATTATGAGTTACGAATTACAAGTTTTAGAACGCAAGTTTACATAATTATGAATTACTCTTCATAAGAGTTGTCATTCTTCTGAGCGCAGCGAAGAATCCCATCAGTTTCGAGATCCTTCGCTACGCTCAGGATGACATTTATGAAATTTTCAATTTTCAACTTTAGGCAATTGCGCTAACGACTTTTGTAGTTCCTCATCCGTAGGGATGTAGTCGCTCATCTGATGGTCGTTGTATTTCTGATATGCCACAAGGTCGAAATAGCCAGTGCCGGTGAGACCGAAAACTATGTTTTTAGCTTCGCCAGTCTCTTTGCATTTGAGGGCTTCGTCGATGGCAACACGAATGGCGTGCGAACTCTCGGGCGCTGGCAAGATGCCTTCTACGCGCGCAAATTGCACTGCAGCATCGAACACACTCGTTTGCTCTACGCTGCGAGCCTCCATAAGCCCTTGATGATATAGCTCACTAAGCGTGGAACTCATACCGTGGTAGCGCAAGCCACCTGCGTGGTTGGCACTCGGAATGAAGTTGCTACCAAGCGTATACATCTTAGCAAGAGGACATACGCGACCCGTGTCGCAGAAGTCGTATGCATACTTACCACGTGTGAAACTTGGGCACGAAGCTGGTTCTACCGCAATAATCTGATAGTCGGCCTCACCACGAAGTTTCTGACCTACGAATGGCGAAATCAATCCGCCGAGGTTCGAGCCGCCACCAGCACAACCGATAATAACATCGGCTTTTATGCCATATTTATCGAGAGCAGTCTTGGTCTCGAGACCTATAACAGACTGATGCAAAAGCACTTGATTTAGCACACTGCCAAGCACATAGCGATAGCCATCGTTCGACACTGCCGTCTCCACAGCTTCACTTATGGCGCAACCAAGAGAGCCCGTAGTGCCAGGGTGTTCAGCAAGTATAGCACGCCCCACGTTGGTTGTATCCGATGGACTTGGCGTTACGCTCGCGCCATACGTACGCATCACTTCGCGGCGGAAAGGCTTCTGCTCGTAGCTCACCTTTACCATATATACCTTACAATCGAGGCCGAAATATGCCGTAGCCATACTCAACGCCGTACCCCACTGCCCTGCTCCGGTTTCGGTGGTGACGCCTTTCAAACCCTGTTTCTTAGCGTAATAGGCCTGCGCTATGGCACTATTGAGTTTGTGGCTGCCAGAAGTGTTGTTGCCTTCAAATTTGTAATATATATGGGCAGGTGTACCCAGTGCACGCTCGAGGCAATAGGCTCTAACGAGTGGCGATGGACGATACATCTTATAGAAATTGCGTATATCCTCTGGAATTTCAATGAATGCGTGATCGTTGTCGAGTTCTTGCTTCACCAATTCGTCGCAGAACACATGGCCAAGATCTTCTGCAGTAGCTGGTTTCAGAGTGCTTGGCACAAGAAGCGGCGCTGGTTTCACCTTCATATCTGCACGTACGTTGTACCACGCGCGAGGGATTTCATCTTCGGAAAGATAAATTTTGTATGGAATCT
>JAEEGL013138197.1_pt1 | contig 22458 bp, 12 predicted proteins | sample 9134231 | NCBI WGS metagenome assembly JAEEGL01 (sample SAMN16246548, study PRJNA631951) | gut metagenome | biome: gut microbiome; feature: rumen; material: fiber-attached | host: Bos | place: Iran: Karaj | collected 2018-10
GGAGAACGGCAGCGACTACGGCCAGGCCAAATGTGCTGTATGTACAGCTGATAAGGTCGAAGGTCCCTACACCCTCGTAGATGTATTCCGCCCCAATGGCTGTGATTCTCGCGACCAGACAGTCCTCGTAGATACCGACGGTGCTGCCTATCATGTCTATTCTACGAATATGAATAGCAATACCAACATTGAGCGACTCACTCCCGACTATCTGCAGCCTGAATCCGACTTCGTCGTTCAACTGAAAGGACGCCGCTTTGAAGCTGCTGCGCTGTTCAAAGTGGGCGACATCTACTATGGCCTGTTTTCCGGTTGCACAGGCTGGGATCCCAATCCCGGCCGCTATATGTGGACTTACGATCTGATGAACGAGACGTGGAATGCTCCCGCAGACTTCAAGGCCAGCGACGGCAGTACAGGTATCAACTTCTGCATCGACAACGGCAAGAACAACAGCTATCAGAGCCAAAGCAACTTCGTATTCCCTGTCCCTGGCAAGGACAAATGCTTCATCTATATGGGCGACCGCTGGAACTCGTCGAACGTTCAGTCCAGCAAGCACGTTTGGTTGCCTCTGAGCGTTCGTTCCGGCTATCCGACCGTTCGTTGGTATGACTCGTGGACGCTCTCTGTCTTTGACGAGATGTATCGTATGAAGCGCATGAAGACCATCGAGGACGGAGCTGAAGGCTACCTGTTGGAGAAATACAGCAACCGCATCATTTCGCGTCCGAAGAGCTCGCTCACCATAGAGGATGACGGCGCATCGAATCTCGCCCTCATCTTCCATAAGACCAGTAAGCCTTATACCTATAAGATAGAAGACAAGAATTCGGGTAAATATCTCGAAAGCGTATTTGGCACCACGCGTTGGCAGGCAGAAGCCGACACGACCTCGCAGGAATGGGTCTTCTGGCTTGAAGAGGACGGTTACTTCCGTATCGAGAATGCAGCTGATGGCGTATGCCTCTCAGTATCAGGCAACACGACGGAGGCAGGTACCACCATCTATATGGCTTCCGCCTCGAAGAATGTTCACCAGAGTTTTGCTCCCTACTTCGATTCCGTTGCGCACCCCGACTATGAAGAAGCTGAGATGTGGAGCCGTGCGTACCTCGAGGCAAACAGAGAGGTGATGCAACAGCAGAGCCTGGCTCTGAGCATCGAGACCGTAAGCGTTGAGACTCTACGTAGAGACGTGTTCTTTGATATCAGTGGTCGCAGGGCCCCAGCCACCTTGCGTCGTGGTCTATACATCTTCAACGGAAAGAAAGTACTGATTAAGTAATTCGCATGAAGCTCCGTCTGCCCCTCGTCCTCGCCTTTGTGGCCTTCGCACTCTGTTTTCTGCTTGGGCCGTTGCAACCATACCTTCGTGAAACGGGGGCGCTGACGCCGTTCTACGCCGATGAGTTCACCTTCAGCAAGCTGCTGGGCGAGCCTTGTGGCCTCCTTTTCCAAGTGGCGGCAGGCATGCAGAGCTGTTTCGCACGTCCGTGGTTAGGTGCTATCCTCTTTACCGCCGTGCTCGTGGCTGTTGCATACGTACAGCGGTGGGCCTTCCGCATTAGTGATGCGTGGTTCGGCCTGTGCTGGGTGGCTCCCTTCGCCTTGTTGACCAACTACACCCAACTAGGCTATCTCATCTACACGCTGAAGCACCCGGCCGTGGCCTTTACGCCTGCGCTCGGTATGTTGGCCGCCATCGCCCTGATGGGCCTGTGGTTGCGGCTGAAATCGTGGTGGTGGAACGTGGCCTTTGTGCTGTTAGTCCCCATTGTCGGCTTTTGGCTCTTGGGTGCCTATGGCCTGCTTGTGCTGCCGTTGTTGGGTTTCTGCGAAGCCGGCGTTGCGCGTTGGGGGCTGCGTGAAGATTCGTCCATATCATTTAAAACCTCTTCAATGTTCAGCGAAGCCGGCGTTGAGCGTTTGGGGCTGCGTGAAAAGCTGGCCCGCCACTCGCGTGGGTATCACATGCTATGGGGCTTGGCGCTTTTTGCGTTGGGATTCCTATTGCCCTTGTTGTTCAGGGCCGTACTGCAGCAGCCATTGGACTTTGAAACCGGGTGGCTGTCCTTCAGCAATGCCGAACGCCAGTTGCGTCTGTCCGCCATCTTCACGGTGGTGCCTCTGACAATCTTCCTCTTTTTCCGTCTGAGCGGCAACCGCCTCTGGCAGCTGATAGCGGCGGCTGTCGTCTTCATAGCAGCAGGCGCTGCTTCCTACCACTATTCGTTCCTCGACCACAACTTCATCAACACTCTGCGGATGAAGCATTCAGCAGAGGACGGAGCGTGGGAACAAGTCTTGCAGATAGCAAGAGAAGGGAAACAAGAACCCACCCGTGCTCAAGTGTGCCTCACCCGTCTCGCCCTCTTCAAGACAGGGCGCATGGGCGATGAACTATTTAAGTATCCCGAAGGGGCTGCAGCCTATAAAGCCCCTCAGAACCAGTGGCTGCGCCTGATGATAGGGCCGCTGCTTTACTACCACTACGGCAAGACGGGTTTTGCTTACCGCTGGGCGATGGAGGATATGGTGGAATACGGCGAGCGCCCCGCCTACCTGCGTTATCTGCATAGCGTAGCCCAGCTGAACAGCGAGGAAGCTTTGGCACAGCGCTACGAGCGTGCTCTCGCGCGTACCTTATTTTATAAGTCCAGTGTCGCACATATTTGCGCGAGTAAAGCGAGCAAAGAATCAGAATTCTCCTCTATCCGTCCCCTGCTGAACTACACCGACCAGCTCGACGGTGACGACGGCCTTGTGGAGTTCTACCTACTGAATAGCTTTGCCCTCAGCGAAGGCGGATCGCGAGAGATGGTGGAACTCTCCCTCATGGACGGACTTATCACCAAAAACCTCTCGGGTTTCTGGCCCCGTTTCATGGCCCTGTTGCCTACGTGGCAAGGGCGCATACCTACACATTATCAGGAGGCTGCCCTCATGGTAGCACAGCTGCAAGGAGGTGCTCCCGTCTCAGACATCCCCTTTGACCCAGCCATCCAACAGCGCTTTCAGCAACTTATTGCTGCTTCTGCCCGCATGGGCGATAATGCTGCTAATGCCGTTGCCCTGCGCCCGGAGTTCGGTGATACGTACTGGTACTATTATTTCTTCGTGGATGGGTTGAAGACAAATTGAGGCATTAAACGATTTAATGATTAAACGATTAATAAAGTACGATTGAAAGGAATTGTCTCCATATTCAGCTTCGTTGCTGTCGTGTCCACGATGGCGATTGCCGTTTGTGGCTGTGCGCCCTCTGTTCCAACTGATTATGAGGAAGCTTCGCGCCCTCCCGTCGTGTCTCCCGACAACTTTGGAGCTACGTTGCCGCCGAATATAGCGCCACTGAACTTCCGCATTCTGCAGGGCGAAGCCTCAGAGGCTGTGACCCGTCTGCATTCCCGAAAGGGTGGGGAAGTGGTTGTCGGCGGATGGGACGTCTGCGTTGACGAAGAGGACTGGCGCGAACTGCTCGAACAGACGCGTGGCGATACGCTTTTCTGCGATATCTACTTGAAGTATGATGGCAAATGGCAACACCTGCCTACGCAGCACTTCCCCGTTGCTGATGAACCCATAGACCCCTACATCACCTACCGCCTCATCCGTCCCTCCTATGTTACCTACGAGGAGTTGACCATCAACGAACGGTGCCTGGAAAACTTCGATGAGCGCGTGGTGTATGAGAACATGCGCTTTGCGGACAGCGAACAGGGGCAGTGCATCAACTGCCACCTTCCACGCAATTGGAACCTGCAGCAACAGAGCCAGTTCCACGTTCGTCAGGCCTTCGGAGGCACCATCTTCATCAATGGCGACCAAGTGACCAAGGTCAACCTCAAGACAGACTCCACCCTCAGCGCCGGCGTCTATCCCGCCTGGCATCCTAAGCAGAACCTCATAGCCTACTCCGTCAACGAGACGGGCCAAGTCTTCCATACTCTCGACCCACAGAAAGTGGAGGTCATCGACTACGCCAGCGACCTCATCCTCTACGACGTGGAGGCAAATACCGTGCAGCACATAGACCGCTCCGCCTCTGAGTTCGAGTCGTTCCCCACATGGAGTCCCGATGGCAGTACCCTTTACTACATATCTGCCCACTACACGCCTCGTGCTGCAGACATTGATGCCGACCTCGACAGTAACTACGACCAGCTGCACTACAACATCTACGCCCGCGACTTCGACCTTCAGAACCGCCGTTTCGGTCCTCGCCGCCTCATCTTCGATGCCGAATCCTTAGGAAAGAGTGCCAGCGTGCCGCGCGTATCTCCCGATGGCAAGTACCTGCTCTTCACCCTTGCGGATTATGGGCAGTTCCACATCTGGCATAAGAGTGCCGACCTGTGGCTCTTGCCGTTGGAAGACGTAGGACAGGCCTCTCAGCCGAGTTCCACTGCTGGAACTCGCGAATTCCATAGGTGGAACTCGGGAGTTCCACTGCTGGAACTCGACAGTACCACTACTGGAACTTCAGTTCATCCCTTGAAGTCAGCCATTCCCCTTCAGGCCGTAAATAGTCCGGAATCAGAAAGCTATCATGCCTGGAGCTCTAACGGCCGCTGGGTACTTTTCTCCTCGCGCCGCGATGATGGTAACTATACGCGCTTATACATCAGCTATTTCGACCGTAGCGGCCAGCCACACAAACCTTTCCGCCTGCCGCAGCGCTCCCTTGATAACGACGACTTGCTGCTTCGCAGCTATAATGCCGCCGAATTCCTCCTGCAACCCGTGCAGCCATCTCAACGACAACTGCGCAAAGCCATTCAGGCCGAAGCTCAGCCTTCTGCCTACACAGGCTCCGCTCTCGCCCAACCGGAGGCTGACAGCATTCCTGCGAGTGCTCTCCAGCCCACGAGTGAACGCCGCAGTACGGCCGTTGCCTATTGAATAAACTAAACAAACTTTCAACAATATGAAACACATCCTTTATTCCCTGCTGGCAGTACTCACAGCGATTCTTCTGCCGCAACACACGACAGCCCAAAACGTCTTACCGCAAATGGGCGAGAAAATCACGACAGAAGACGGCGTCTATGTCGTCTCTGGACAGAACCTGATCCAGAATCCCTCCTTCGACGACGGCTTTGCCCATTGGAAAGCAGGCGATGGCAACGACCTGGCGGAAGAGAACTTCGCCCTTGAGTCCACGGGTGGTGCCGACGGAGGCGCTTACATCCGTGCCCTGGGCAGCGCAGGCAGTGGTTCCAACAAGTCTATCAAGACGGGCTGGGCCGTCGAAGTGGGCAAGACCTACCTCTTCTCGATGTGGGCCAACCGCCCCAGCAGCGGCATGAGCTCCAACACGCAGTACAGCCGCATCTATGCCTCTGATAGCGAGACGGCTACGACCACGCAGATTGGTTCGGTCAGCTTCACCGGCGACACCTGGGTGCAGACTCAGATTGTCTTCAAGGCCGAACAGCCTTTCCTCGTTGTCAACCTCGGATGGATGAACCAGACGAGCGTGGATGCCTTCTTCCTCGGCGAACTATCCCTGTCCGAAGAGCTTGCCACAGCAGCCCTTGAGACCGCTATCGCCGATGGCAAGTACCAGCTGGACAACACCGTGGAGGGCGATGAGCGCGGACAGTATAGCAGCGAGGTGCGTGCCACTTTGCAGAACGCCATCACCACTGCCGAGGGCATCCTCCAGACAGCTACCACACAACAGCAGATCAACGACGCCACGACCACGCTGAAGGCTGCCATCGCCACCTATAAGGCCAGTGCCAACGCCCCCTTCAAAGTCGGAACCAAATACAACATCGTCCACAACTCCGGCTACCTGATGACCACCACGGGAGGCACCGTGAAGGTGGTCAGCGAGGATGTGGATGACGCCGGTCAGGTGTTCACCTTCGTGCCTGCTCCAGCCGAAGCTGCTGCTGTCGGTTTCAACCTGCAGGCTGACGACGGCACCTTCGTACAGCGCAGCGGCTCATGGGACACCAAGGCATCTGAGAGTGTCGATCTCACCGCGGCCAATGCCGTCTTCCAGGTGGTGGATCAGGGCACGTACATCCAGCTGAAGAACATGGGCAGCGGGAGCGTGCTTGGCACAGACAGCAATAACGACGGAAGTACCGTATATAGCAATAAGAACGGTACTGATGCCCGTTATCGCTGGACGCTCAAGGAGTTCATTCCCAAGGATCAGCGTGATGATGAGTACAACTTCCTCCAGCTGCTGGCGAAAGCCGAGAAGATGTTGTCTGAAGTCAATACCAGCACCATCGGCACCGACCTCTTTATGACTTCGCGCGAGGCCTACGACACCTATGCTGCTGCTGTTGCTGCGGCTCAGGCAGTAACCTCCGGCTACAAGGATGCCGCCGCGACGTTGCAGGACGCAATGGATGCTTTCGCGGCTGACCGCTATGTCATGCCCGATCCAGCCTCGAAGTTTATCATCACCCAACATGCAGGAGGTAACCGCATAGCCTATTCCGAGGAACAGTCACTCGCTACCGTGAGCACTCCCTCAGAAGAGGATACTCAACAGTTCACCTTCGCACAGGTGGCTGCCACTGGAAACTTTGCCCTGAAGAACATCGGAGCAGATAAGTTCCTGGCAAAGAGCGCAAGCAGTAACTGGGACACCAACTGGGCAGACGATGAGAGCGACCTCTTGGCTCAGTGGATCATAGCCCGGCAGAGCGATGGCACCTATACCCTGCAGAACGCTTCGGGCAAGGGCTACCTCGGTAGCGATGCCACCACTGATGGCTCTCTCCTCTACTGCGACAAATCTTCCAGTGCTGCCAACTCCCGCTGGGACATCGAGGAATTCACACCTACGGCTTCGCTGAAGAAGATGATAGCTAAGGCTAAGGATCTCGCCGACAATACGCCCGTGGGCTCGGCCTACTACGAAGTGCCGCAGTCGGCAATGGATGCCCTGAAGAACGCTATTGCTGATGCCGAAGAGGCGCTGATGACCATTACGACGTTTGCACAGGGAACGATAGAGGCCGAGAAGCTGGAGGATGCCATCCTGAATTTCCTGGATAGCTTTAACCCCATGCCTCCGTTCGACGAGGGCATCACCTATACGATAGCTCACTACGGCGGTGCCCTGATGACGGCAGCCGAGACGGGTAACGCCACCCTTACGGCTCTGGCTGAGGAGGGTGCAACGGAGATGCAACTCTTCACCCTCGAGCCTGTGGGTGAGGCCACGATGACCTATTATATCAAGTCTGTTGCTTTGGATACCTATTTCGCCCGAACTGGAGACTGGAATACAGTATGGCAGGCAGAGAAGGATGCTGCCACACAGGTCGAGATCGTGCAACTCGACGGCAAGTGGCTGGGACTTCTCTTTGTGGAGAATGGGAAGTTTGCAGGTACCGACGGCACCGCCAGCGGACAGCTCGTATATAGCGATAAGGCGGGCTCGGGCAATACCCTTTCCTATTGGTTCATAGATTCCTACGTGACGGTTATCCTCGACCGCGTAGCTTTCAATGCCGCTCTGGAAGATGCTAATGCCTTGCTGTCTGAGATGAAGCCGGGCTACCTCCAAGGCGAGTACTTCGAAGAGGACATCGCAGCATTCCGACAGGTCGTCAATGCTGCTCGTTCTGCTGCCAGCAAAGCCAAGGACCAGGAGACTCTGAACGATATCACACAACAACTGAAGACTGACACACAGACCGCTCGCTCAAAAGCACACGATAAGGACTACATGAATCACACCGAGCTGACGGCTGCCATACAGAGTGCTACGACAGCCACCAATGCTGCTGTCGCCGGCGATTGCAACGGCCAGTATCCTGCCGATGCCATCCAGGCCTACAAACAGGCACTGGCTGATGCCGAAGCGGTCAACAATAAGCCCGACAGTCAGCTGACGCAGGCGGAAATCGACGCCGCAACGCTCGCGCTGAAGGAGGCTGCTGCCACCTTCAATGCCGCACGGGTCGTCATCAACCTCACAGACCTGAAGGCTGCTATTACTGCTGCCCAAAAAGTGCTTTCCGATGCTCAGGGTGAACGTGGCGACGGTCCTGGTAAGTTCCCCGAAAGCGCTTTCTTGGATTTGCAGCAAGTGATAACTGAGTCACAGACGATGGTCAACGAGAACAAAGTCAATCAGACTGCGGTGGACGACCAGACGACAAAACTCCTTGGTGCTACCTCCACCTTCCAGTCCTCGCGTATTCCTAATGACTATAGCGTGTTGCAGGCCCTCGTGGACGAGGCCACCAACCTTATTGCCGATGCCGAAGCAGGCAAGATTCCTTTCCTCCAGGAAGACCTCGATGAGCTGAAGGCATCTGTAGAGAAGAATGCTGCCGCCCTCGAGAGCACCGATCAGGATGTCATCGACCGCGCCGTGAAACTCCTCCGCCGCGACATCGCCCTCTTTAAGGGCCTCAGCGATGGTGTCGAGCTCCTCAACAGCGACGTGGCATCCATCCAGCTTTATGACCTCAATGGCCGTCCCGTCACTTCGTCCCGCCGCCACCTCACGCGCGGCACCTATATTATGAAGGTCACCGCAGGGGATAAGAACGTTACAAGAAAGATTACGGTGAGGTAGATTCTTCCGGCCTTATGCTACGATACAATGATCCCACGCAGTAGTATAGTCTGACTGCGTGGGATCATTGTTTTTTCAAAGAGAAATCTGAAACAGGTGAAGCGGTGAGGTGTCTTCCAGCAGTTTGTGGCACCACAGTCCAGCAATCCAGGGACGAAGGCTATCTGATGAAGTTCGTGCGGAGTTGGGGTTCCAAATCCGGACGGCCCTCTTCTTGGAGGTTCAGCCGCTTGAGCATCCAGGCCATATTACGGCCCAGGGTGCGCATGGTCTGCATGCCTTCTTCGTCCTGTTCCACCTGTCCGGGCGTGTGACCGTAGGCCATGTTCCAGTATTGTGAACTCACAACGGGCATGTTCAGGATGGTGAAGTACTTGTTGAGGCGGTCGAAGGCAGAAGAGGCGCCACCGCGACGGCAGACGACAACGCTGGCGCCGGGCTTGAAGCGCAGGTCGTTGCCCAAAGAGTAGAAGACGCGGTCGAGTAGGGCACAAAGCGAGCCGTTGGGACCGCCGTAATAGACCGGAGAACCGATGATCAGACCATCGATGCCGTCCTTCACGGCACGCATGACATGATAGTAGGGGTCATCGCGGAAGGTGCAGCGTCCTTCGCGTCCGCACCACCCGCAGGCGATGCATCCAGGTACGGGTTTCTTGCCGATGCTGACGATCTGTGTTTCAACTCCTTCTTCGTTCAAGGTGCGTGCGACCTCGCTGAGAGCGAGGAACGTGTTGCCGTTCTCCCGCGGACTTCCGTTGATCAATAGTACTTTCATGTTGCTGGTATTTATCGTTCTTTGGGCGCAAAGTTACGCATTTTTCTGCATATCGGCATCGTTTTTCATGAAAAAATGACTGCGGCAGGTGGCAGATGGTAATAAATATATAGGAATGAAGAATGTGCTGGAACTGAATATATGATAACAAATCACATCAAAAGGAGATGGGAAATAAACTTTTTGTCTAAAAACTATGGTAGTTTGCTTTCTTTTTGATAACTTTGCGCCCGATTTTCAAAGATAAGGTTACAAAAGGATAGTCAAATTGTCAAATAAGTCAAATTGTCGAATAAGTCAAATCATCAAATACAACTATGTGCGGAATTGTTGGTTACATAGGCCGGAAGAAGGCCTATCCCATTTTGATTAAAGGACTCCAGCGACTGGAGTATCGTGGTTATGACAGTGCCGGCGTGGCTATGATAAGTAGCAACGGCAGCCTGAATGTGTACAAGGCCAAGGGCAAGGTGGCCGATCTGGAGGCGTTCTGTGAGGACAAAGACATCAGCGGGAGCATCGGTATCGCCCACACCCGTTGGGCCACTCACGGAGAGCCCAATAGCACCAACGCCCACCCCCATTATTCTGCTTCTGGACGGCTGGCGCTCATCCACAACGGCATCATCGAGAACTATGCCACCATCAAGGAGAACCTCATCGCTCGAGGTATTGAATTCAAGAGCGTGACGGATACCGAGGTGCTGGTGCAGCTCATCGAGCATATCATGCTGAGCAATGACCTCAACCTGTTGGAAGCGGTGCAAGTGGCTCTGCATCAGGTGATAGGTGCCTATGCCATCGCCATCCTCGACCGCGAACACCCCGATACCATCATCTGTGCACGTCAGAGTTCTCCGCTTGTCGTGGGACTGGGCGAAGATGGCGACTTCTATCTGGCTTCAGATGCCAGTCCCATTGCCGAGTACACCGATAAGGTCGTCTACCTCAACGATGGCGATATCGCGGTGCTGCAGCTGGGCAAGAAACTGACGGTGGTGAATGTGGACAACGAGCAGCAGCACCCGAAGGTGAAGCAAATTGATGTGACGCTGGGACAGCTGGAGAAAGGCGGTTATCCTTTCTTCATGCTCAAGGAAATCTTCGAGCAGCCGAACTGCATCCGCGACTGCATCCGAGGTCGCATCAATGTGGACGGCGACCGCATCACCCTGAGTGCCGTCATCGACTTCCGCGAGAAGCTGGTGGCAGCGCGCCGCATCATCATTGTGGCCTGCGGCACCAGCTGGCACGCCGGGCTCATCGGCAAGCAACTGTTCGAGAGCCTCTGCCGCATACCCGTGGAGGTGGAGTATGCCTCGGAGTTCCGCTACCGCGAACCCGTCATCTTCCCCGACGATGTGGTAATCGCCATCTCACAGAGTGGCGAGACGGCCGACACCCTCGCCGCCATCGAGTTGGCCCGCAAGGCCGGTGCCTTTGTCTTCGGCGTCTGCAACGCCATCGGTGCCAGCATTCCCCGTCAGACACAGACGGGTGTCTATATCCATGTGGGTCCCGAGATTGGTGTGGCTTCCACCAAAGCCTTCACAGGACAGGTCACCGTGCTGTCGATGCTCGCCCTCTGCCTGGCCAACGAGCGGCGAACCATTCCTGGCGACCAATATAAGGAGATGGTGGCCGAACTCACGTGCATCCCCGAAAAGATGGAGCAGGCCCTGAAGACCAACGAGCAGATAGAACGTCTGGCACCCATCTTCACCTATGCCAAGAACTGCCTCTACCTCGGTCGCGGATACAACTATCCCGTAGCCCTGGAAGGCGCACTGAAGTTGAAGGAAATCAGCTACATCCATGCAGAAGGATATCCCGCAGCAGAGATGAAGCACGGCCCCATTGCCCTGATAGACTCCGAGATGCCTGTCTTCGTCATCGCCACGCGCGACAAACTCTACGAGAAGGTCATCAGCAACATTCAAGAGGTACGCGCCCGTGGAGGACGTGTCACCGCCCTCGTCACTGCTGGCGACGAACAGATCCGCCGTCTGGCAGACCACGTCATCGAGTTGCCCGACACGATGGAGTGCTTCCAGCCCCTCATCGCAAGTATCCCCCTCCAGCTGCTGGCCTATCACATCGCCGTCTGCAAGGGTAAGGATGTAGACCGCCCGCGCAACCTGGCGAAGAGCGTCACCGTGGAATAAGGAACATTGCAACATCCTACAATACAGCCCTGCACACCTATATGCAGGGCTTTTTTATGCCTGAAAGTAAAAAAGTTGAGGATTTCTTTGGCTGATTCCCAACTTATTCCTACTTTTGCACCGACTCAGATAGCTCAACAGGGCTTTGTGGGTCAAATCTTATCGGAAAAAGGACGTTTACGAACGTTATCTTCAATTAAATAGGGATCTTCATTATGGCAACAGACAAAGTTAAATATTGGTTGGACATCGTGACAGACGACCTTGATACAGCAGAATACCTATTCAAAGGAGGTCGATGGCTGTATGTAGCTTTCATGTGTCATCAAGTCATTGAGAAGACGCTGAAGGCTTATTGGACAGCAGTCCGTGAAGACGACCCTCCATACACACATAGTCATGCCAAATTACTCGAGGGCTGTGGCCTCATGGGAGAATTGACAGAAGAACAACTGCAATTCATTGCAATGATGGTTCCAATGAATATTGAGGCACGCTACCCGCAATACAAGCAGCAGGTAGGCGCCACATTAAATGAAGAAGCCTGCAAATACATCCTTGAACAGACAAAACAGATTCACCAATGGATACTCCAAAAACTCTAACTCAGGAAGAAGCTCTTGACCTTGTCCGTGCTTACAAGCGGCTGATTGCACCTCGCTTCAACAATCAGGCCAAGGTTTATATGTATGGCTCTTATAGTAAGGGTTATGCTAATCCTTGGAGTGATATTGATGTGGCTGTTATTGTCCCCTCGTTAGAGGGCGGTTGGCTGCAGATTTCAACAGATATCACCAGGGATGCCTTCCGGCTAAGTACTCTCATAGAGCCTGTGTTAATGACTGAAGATGAACCTTCACCCCTCTATCGTGATGTGATGCGAACGGGTATTGCCGTATAAACAAGCGGCACACCAATTATACATTATCCGCTCGACCTCTGGTCGCTTGATACTTCAAGAATTATCAATTATCCATTATCAATTATCCATTAATAAAATTGCCTATGTAGCATAACCCCTCATTAGACATATAGACAGAAGCGTCCGCTTAGATTCTTGATGTCCGAAATTATGGAAATATGCTATTACTATACCGCCCTGCATACCCATATGCAGGGCATTTTTGTGCCTGAAAGTAAAAAAGTTGGGAAATTCTTTGGCTGAATCACCAAACTTCTCTATCTTTGCACCGACTCAAATAGCTCAACAGGGCTTTGTGGGTCAAATCTTATCGGAAAAAGGACGTTTACGAACGTTATCTTCGGTGTGTGAATCTCGCAAATTCAGTCCAGAAGAGAACGCAACCGCAACGTCCACATTGGGTGAATTGTACCCCGTTCACATCTAACATGGATGGAGAACGGCATCTACAATATCACGCGGCGTGGGCTATCGAGTTGCTTATCCTGGACAAGGCAATGCGAGAGCCCACACACGGGATAGGCGAGTAGAGCACCCACGTCTTTCATATCTATACATTTATTTACCGCTGAATCTGGGTGTTGTAGGCATAAATTTTGTCTATTGTATGTGGAAAGTACAAAACATTGATCAATCAACTCGCACTGTAAAAATCCTCAAAGGTGATGAAGTAGTACGTTCTATTCCTTATGAAAAGATAAGAGAGGGGGTTGTTCTTGATTCCTTGGAATATCTGAGAGAGTACACAGAAGAAGAAAGAAGAGGTATTCAACAAGCAGTAGAACACTATAATGCTCAGAAAAATAAAGAGAGTGCCATTTTTATTCCATTTTAACGTAAATATAAAGAATATGAATATTCATAGTTTATTGAGAAGAAGGATTTTCACCATTTATATTTTCATTTTATTATTGAGTCCAATATATGCCATTGAAGTTAATATTGATGGACTAAAATACAATCTCAAAGGAAATAGTGCAACTTTGGTATGTGTAGCAGAGGGAAACAAAAATAGCACTATCGAAGTCCCCTCGACTATATCTTATGAAGGGTTAACCTATACAGTCAACACTATCGGAAACAAGTGCTTTGTAAATGCCTATTATAGTTCAGAAAAATACTTACACTATAAAAATGGAAGTTATAGCATAGGAAGCTATATGACTTATGCGGACTCTCGTGAAACAGCTATTGCTAATTCATATGTAACTATAATCAAACTTCCCAAATCAATCCAAGCTATTGGCACAAGTGCATTCAGTAATGATAATATTATAGAGGTGGAACTTCAAGAGGGAGTGAAGACTATAAGCGAGAGAACTTTTATGTTTAGCCAAATTGCTTCTATTACATTGCCCGAAGGATTAGAAACGATTGGTGAATACGCATTTGCAGGAACAAGAATAAAAGAAATCATAATACCAAGCACCGTTACTTCTATTTCAGATACCAGTTTTAAGGAATGCGACCTCTTATGGAAATTGATATATCTAGGAAATAAATTATCAAGCTGGGTTGCTACCTCTCAAACATATGTTCCAGATGCGACATGGACTAATCCGACAGTTTCCATGAATGATGCTCACATCTATCCCATGTTAACATGGAGTTCATCGACGTTCTCATACACAGGCCAAGCTCCTTCGTTGACCTATACAAACAATATGGAAGGATACTCTGTAAGCATGATTATGCCACAACTTCATATCGATGCCGGAACATGGAGTGATGAAGTACCTGTTACATTTACCAAAGGTGATGAAATCATAAATGTGCGTATTCCATATCAATATAGAATTAAGCCTGCGGAACTTACAGCCAAAGTGCAGGATGCTTCTCGTGTATATGGCGAAAATGACCCAGTGTATGAGATTTCATATTCTGGATTTGTGAACGGTGAGGACGAAGAGGTGATAACAACCAAACCTACAATACAATCCACGGCAAATTCTAGCAGTCGGCCGGGTGAATATGTAGTGAGGATATCTAGTGGAAAAGCGACTAACTATACTTTTAAATATGAGTACGGTACGCTTACCATCAACAAAGCACCACTCTTAATTACTGTCAATAATGCATCCCGCGAGTATGGGGACGAGAACCCAACTTTCATGTATGTTATGGAGGGGTTGAAAAATGGCGAGGTAGAGCCCACTTGGAGTAACTCAGGCCCGCAATTAACAACCGATGCAAAACAAAACAGCTCTGTGGGCATATATGAGATAATCATTGTTAACGCCGAATCTCCGAATTATGAAGTGACGACAACGCCTGGTACACTGACTATCACTAAAGCACCGCTGACAGTCAAGGTGAATGACGCATCAAAACTATATGGAGAGGTCAATCCTGATTTTTCCTATTCCATGCAAGGTCAAAAATTTGGTGAGACAATAGAATGGAGTAAAGAGGTTCAATACAATACATTAGCAACTAATGTCAGTGAGGTTGGGGAATATAAAGTAACACTTACTGGTACAATAGAAAATCCAAACTATGACCTGGTAGTAGAGTCGGGCAAACTGACAGTTTTGAAACGCCCGCTTACGTTATCTACTCCAAATTATACTCGATACTATGGAGAAGATAATCCCGATTTCGAATTATCATACGAAGGCTTCGTAGATGGTGAAAATTTCAATAATTTGACAAAGCGTCCTATTGTTACTACAACAGCCACAAAATTCAGCGATGTTGGTACATATCAACTTTCTCTTAGTGGTGGCGAAGCTAAGAATTATGAACTCATAGATAAATGTGGAACTCTGACCATTGAAAAAGCAAACCAATCTCTGATTTGGAATCAGGAATTTACAGATGTCAAGAAATACGCTCAGATAGAACTGAATGCCACTGCTACTTCTGGGCTTGATGTGACCTACACTTTGATTGAAGGTAAAGACGCGGCCAATCTATATACTCTTGGTAATAAGACCTATTTGGATGTTATAGCTTCTGGATCCATCGTAATAATGGCACAGCAGGAAGGTACACGTAACTACTATTCTTCTGAGAAACTATACAAGACGATTGAAGTGCAAGGTAAGACAGTAACACTGACGATGAAGGATGGTGAACAAGGTGAATTGCGCGAAAATGTCATCAGCGGACAGAGTCGTGAGATTACTATTCTGCCAGCAAAGGACTACAAAATTCACAGCGTAACTTACAATGATATGGATGTGACAGACCAACTTTCTTCAGATGGACTATTCACGACTGCACCTATCTTGGAAGATGCCACGTTGTATGTTGTCTTTGAATCCACTTCAGATGCAGTTCCGTACGTAGAAGATGTTAATCCTACTCGTATATCAGCACGTCGGGGAGAAGTGGTCGTTACTAATTTGAAAGCCGGCGAGCAGATATTCGTATTTGACATCGAAGGAAGAGAACAAGCGTCAGTAACTTCGAATGGCTACTCAACTTCAATACAATTAAAGACGGAACAGACATATATTGTCAAAGCTGGTAACAAAACGGTTAAAGTCCGACTATGATATTATTGAGATGCAGCGCGGAGTGAATTCCATCCTAATGAGCAATGGTACAAAGCGAAAGGTGATCGTGAAGTAGATATTCAATTAATTTACGTCTTAATGACCATTGCGACAGCCATATTCCATTGAGAATGTGGCTGTTGTGCATTTTCTGGAGCGAGGCGTGGTCAATTGTCATTTGTCAAAATCGATTTCGGATTCGGTCATTTTTCGCCTAAATAATTATATATTAATAAATTAATACTATATTTAGTGAGTTTGTGACATCCCGAAATCGATTTTGACAAATGACCAAATGACCAGATTGGGGGCTTAAAATGCGCTATCTATCTGTATGTCAACATATTGTACACCATACGAAATGGTCATTAAAAACGGAGAATTATTTCAAAAACACTACACACTACACAAAATTGTGCTTATCGGCTCATTTTTTCTGCCTGTTTATGGGAAAAAAGAGGAAAATAGTCGGGAAAAGTTGTGTAGTGTGTAGTGTTTTTGAAAAAATTCTCCGTTTTTTGCGAGAAAACGAAGTAGTACTTCGACGGGCGTGGAAGTAGTACTTGGTCGGGCGTGGAAGTATAGTTGCTTGCCCGACAGACTATACTTCGTTTCAGTTAGGGGGCATAGTCCGCGCGTTAGGACATCTGGGCGGAGACGTATATACGTGATGACGTTTATGTATATACATAAAGGCTGAGACGTATATACATGAAAGCTGATACGTCTTATTGCAGAAGACGATACGTCTTATTGCAGAAGCCGATACGTCTTATTGCAGAAGCCGATACGTCTTATCACAGGAGCCGATACGTCAGTTCGGAAGGGTGCTGACGTTCTATTAACCATTCTTGGACTTGCACAATTTGGAATACTTTAATTCTTCAGGCAACCAATGGGGATGACATATACTCCATCTTTCCTTTTATAGGCATACTTGCCGACGCCGACAATAACTGCCATAAATGATGGTGCCGGCATTTTATCAGTATCTATATTTGCTGCAAGTTCTATCATACTGGCCGCACCAGCATTGATATTTTCTTCTCCTCCCAATTTCACCTCAAGCAGAGCGTAGCTGCCATTACGCCGATGAAGAACAGTGTCACATTCAAGACCTTTGCTGTCTCTGTAATGGTAAAGATGACCATCCAATGCCTCAGCGTACACGCGCAGGTCCCGCACGGCCATGTCCTCAAAGAACAGTCCGAATGTATCTAAGTCGTTAATCAAATCTTTAGGCCCAATTCCTAATGCGGCAATTCCGATACTTGGGTCAACGAAATGTCGCGTGTCGCCGGTTCTGATAGCGGCCTTGCTTCGCAGGTTAGGATTCCAGGCGGCAAGGTCTTCTATGACAAAGAGTTTTTTCAGGGCCTTGATGTAGTCGGCTACGGTGTCTTCGTCCAACGTGCTTGCATCGTTTGCAAGCATATCTTTACGAATGGTTGCGTAGGAAACTTGCTGGGATATATTTCTTGCATACGAACGCAACAGTAACATTGCCCGTTCGGGACTTCTCTTCACTTTGTCCACGCGCTGTATATCTCGCTTTGTAACAGAGTCCACATAATCAAATGCCTGATCCAGAGCCACATCTTTAGGAATCAGCGTAGCCCAAGGCCATCCGCCTCGGCAAGTCAGGTAGGCGATGTCATCAATGCTTAGGTCACATTGTTGCACTTCTGGAGTTTTGCCTTCGAACAAATCCTTCAGACTAATTGTGCCCGACGATTCGCCTGATTCATACAAACTCATAGGACGCATCATGATATGTGCGAATCGCCCAGTACCACTATGAATGGTCTCATCGGCATCCGGAAGTACGGAAGAACCTGTAAGGATAAACTGAGATGGTTCCCCTCGCTTGTCCACTTCACTGCGGATGGAATCCCAAATGGGAGGCAGTGCCTGCCATTCGTCAATCAAGCGAGGAGTCGTTCCTTCCAACAGAGACTGGGGACTTATCTCTATCATCTGCGCGCTTTGCTTCAGCACCGATGCATCCCCAAGGTCAAGCACACTCTTTGCCAGTTGTTTGGCCGTTGTCGTTTTGCCACACCACTTGGGCCCTTCAATGAGAACGGCACCTTTTCCGAGAACCTTACGTTCAAGAAGTTTGTCTGCTATTCGTTGTTTGTATTTTACCATTACATTGCTGTTTAGGCCGCAAAGATACAACTTTTATGGAAAACCACCAAAGAAAATCGAAACTTTTCGGTTATTTGAGACTCTTTTGTTCGGTTATTTGTTGGCTTTTTGTTCGGTTATTTGTTGCAAATTCATTCGGTGAATCATGGAATGGATTCTTATAGATTATAGTCTGTTGGTGCAAAAGAAACGTGGAGGCCGTTACGTCTTACGATGGAGGCCGTTACGTCAGTTTTGGATGCTGCTGACGTTCACTTCCAGCTCTGCTGACTGAAGCAGGGGGGAGGTGAAGCGGAGGCGGACGGTGGTGGAGGAGTCGTCGCCTGAGGGCTGTTCGGCACCAAAGGCTGAGGCGGGGAAGAACTGTCCACCGGGTGCAGCCTGCCGGCCTGGGGTGAGGTAGGCGAGGAGGCGGCCGCCGTGGGCACGCAGATGGCGTGTGGAGCGGAGGCTGGTGTCGCGGGCGTTGCCATTCTCGAGGCCGAGGATGCGGGCGGGACCTTGCACCATGCAGGTGATGTCGTTGTCGGCGAGGGGTACGAGGTTGCCGTCTTCGTCAATGACTTCGATGTTGACGTGGGCCACTTCATCCGGTCGCGAGAGGGTGGCTTTGTCGATGGTGGCGCGCAGGGCGTAGGGACGTCCGCAGGTGGTGATGGTGGAGGTGGCTCCGTTGTCGGCCGTGCAACTGAGCGTACCAGCCTGGTAGTTCACGTCCCAATAGAGGATGCCGGTGGCTTCGTCGCGTGTAGCTTCTCCGCCAACGGGTTGGCCGTTGAGCAAGAGCTGGGCCGAGGTGCCGTTGGTGTAGCAGACGACACGTACGGACTGCCCTTCGTCGTAGTTCCAGAGGGCGGGGGCGTAGGGCGATACGAACTGACGTTGCTGTCTGCCGCCCCGACGTCCATTGCGGCCTCCGAAGCCGTTGGGTGTGGTGCCGATGTAGCATACGGGCGTTTCGCTCCAGAGCGAAGCGCGGTAGTATCCGTTGGGCTTGACGTTGCCTGCGAGGTCGAGGAGTCCGGCCTCCGAGCCGCGTGCGGGCCAGGCTCCGCTCTCGCCCAGGTAGTCGATGCCTGTCCAGAGGAACTGTCCGAAGATGTGCTCGTTGTCGCGCACGGCCTTCCATGCGGCGAGGTCGTGACGGTTCTCGCTGCCGTAGATGACGCGCTTGGGATAGCGCTGGTGGTCTTCCTGATAGCGGCTCTCGGTATAGTTGTAGCCCACGACATCTACGGCCTCGGGATAGGCGGTCTGGTTGCTCATGACGACTCCGGCGAGGGCTCCGGTGACAGCGCGTGAATCATCGATCTCACGGACAATCCTTGAGAGGCGCTGGGCAATGATGCCGATGCGTTCGGCATTCGGTTGTCCGGGCTTGTAGCCGCCGTACATGGGTTGTGTGAAGTCGGCTGTGCCGCCATCGAGGATGGGATGTGTGTAGGGGTCATTGGGGTAATCGACTTCGTTGCCGATGCTCCAAAGGAAGATGCTGGGGTGGCAGCGGTCGCGACGCACCATGTCGGCCACATCGCGATCTATCCATTCCTCGAAGTAGTCGTATGTGCCTTCGAAGCCGGGTGTGCCCTGGTTCCAGCCTTTCAGCCACTTGCGCTTGGGGAATTCCCATTCGTCGCTGGCCTCGTCCATGACCAGGAGTCCGAGCGAGTCGCAGAGGGAGTAGAAGGCGGGCAAGTGGGGATTATGGCTCATGCGGATGGCGTTGACGCCCAGGGCTTTCAGGGTCTGCAGGCGACGCTTCCATACATCGGCGGGAACGGCAGTGCCGAGGGTGCCGGCATCATCGTGGATGCATACGCCCTTGACCTTCATCCACTGGCCGTTGAGGGCAAAGCCTTTGTCGGGCGAGAACTCCAGTGTGCGCAGTCCCATAGGTACTTCGGAGCGGTCGATTTCTTGTCCGCCCGCGAGCAGGCGTACGCGTACCTTATATAAATAGGGTGTGGAGAGAGTCCAGCGATGAGGGGAGGGGATGGTTAAAGAGCAGACCCACCCTCCGCCCTCCCTGTTAGGGAGGGAACTGTTACTTTTTCTGCTTGCCACAACATTACCAGTGGTATCAAGAATATCGATTTGAACGCTTCTTGAGGATGTCTTGTCTTGAGAGGTGACCACTCCCTCCCTCACAGGGAGGGTGAGGGATGGGTCTTCTACCTTTACCTCCACTACCGCCTTTTTGTCGTTCAGGCTCTTGACTTTCCACGAGGTGCCCCAGAGGTCGAAATGGGTGGCGGGGGCACTCACGAGCCAGACGGGACGATAGATGCCGGAACCCGTGTACCAGCGTGAGTCGTTCTGGCGGGAGTGATCCACGCGCACGGCCAGCACATTGTCCTCGCCCGCACGCAGATGGGGCGTGAGCTCATAGAGGAACGAGGCAAAGCCGCTGGGACGATAGCCGAGCAGCTGGCCATTGAGGTACACGCTGGAGCGGTTGTAGACGCCCTCGAAATAGATGTAGAGGCGACGACCGTCGGCGAGATCGCCGCTGCTCACGGTCAAGTGGCGACGGTACCATCCGATGCCGCCTGGCAGGTAACCCTGACACGAGCCGCAGTCGGGAGACATGGGCTGGGTGACACCCCAGTCGTGGGGCAGACGAACGTGTTGCCAGCGGCTGTCGTTGTAGGTGGTGCTGACGGCAGAGGAATCATCGGAGAGTTGAAAGAGCCAGCCGTCATTCAGGAGGCGTGCATCGCCAAAGCCAGTGGGGGACTGGGCTGCGACCAAGCCGCAACCAACACTGATGGCGAGAAGGAGGAAGAGGGTTCGGGTTTTCATAAGAGGGGGTGTTTGTGGTTGAGGTTTTTTATGGGATGAATGGGCTTAATGGGCATTATGGGCTTAATGGGTATTATGGAACCTATAAAGCCCATAATGCCCATTAAGCCCATTAATTACAATGCAGCGAGATAGCGCTCTGCTTCGATGGCGGCCTTGGCGCCAGAACCGGCAGCCACGACAGCCTGGCGGTAGTGGGGATCTGCCACATCGCCGGCAGCAAAGACACCAGGGATGCCGGTGCGCGGAGAGTCGCCTTCGGTGAGGATATAACCCACCTCATCGGTCTTCACCCACGGGAGGAAGATGTCGCTGTTAGGTTTGTGGCCGATGGCAAGGAAAAAACCGTCGATGGGCAGGTCATAGCGACGCTCATCGGCTTCGCCTTTGCGGTAGACGACATGGGCACCTTCGACACCGTTCTCGCCGTAGAGGCCGAGGGTGTTGTGCTCGAAGAGGACTTCGATCTTCGGGTTGTTCAAGACGCGGTCCTGCATGATCTGCGTGGCGCGAAGGTAGGGCTTACGTACGATGAGATATACCTTCGAGGCCAGACCTGCAAGGTAGCTGGCTTCTTCACAGGCGGTGTCGCCTCCGCCCACCACAGCTACGGTCTTCTTGCGGTAGAAGAAACCGTCGCAGGTAGCACACGCCGAGACTCCCTGACCGCGGTATTTCTCTTCGTCGCTGAGGCCCAGGTACGTGGCGCTGGCACCCGTACAGATGATGATGCTGTCGGCCGTGACCTCGGTGTCGTCGTCGAACCATACGTGGTAGGGGCGCTGTGAGAGGTCGGTCTTCACGGCGCTGGCAGAACGGAACTCACAGCCGAAGCGCTCGGCCTGGCTGCGCAGGTTGTCCATCAGCTCGTTGGCATCGATGCCTTCGGGGAAGCCGGGGAAGTTCTCCACTTCGGTGGTGGTGGTCAGCTGGCCACCGGGTTGCAGGCCTTCGTAGAGTACGGGGCTGAGGTTGGAGCGGCCGGCATAGATGGCGGCGGTGTAGCCGGCAGGGCCGCTTCCGATGATGAGGAGGGGGAGGTGTTGCATATTGAAATGTTGAAATATTGAAATGTTGAAATATTGAAATGTTGAAATGTTGAAATGTTGAAATATTGAAATGTTGAAAAATTGAGAATTGAAAGATTGAAAGATTGGGATTTTTCCTTACCTCAGGTCGATGACTTCTACATCAGGATAATCCTTGTTAGGGAAGGTGAAGTCGGCATCGCTGGCAGGTTGGTTTACCTGGAAGGAGAGGATGCTCAGACGCACCCAGTTGCCGTTCTGTCGCGCACGGATGCACAGGGGATTGTAGGTGGACTGCTCCACATCGACCAAGATATCAGAGAAGGAGGCCTTCTTGCTCTTGGCTCTGAGGCGCACTTCGTAGGTGGGCTTGCCGCGTAGGGTGCTCGTGCGGAGGCTGTAGTTGTAGCCTTTCTTGTACAGGTGGATGAAGGTCGAGGGGTTCATGCCTACGAGTTCGTCGTCGGTGGGTTCGGAGATGTTGACTTCACCGGAACCGGGCATCATGGACCAGAGGGTCTTGCCGTCGAACCAAGAGATGATGTCGGA
>JAEEGL011532144.1_pt1 | contig 22457 bp, 24 predicted proteins | sample 9134231 | NCBI WGS metagenome assembly JAEEGL01 (sample SAMN16246548, study PRJNA631951) | gut metagenome | biome: gut microbiome; feature: rumen; material: fiber-attached | host: Bos | place: Iran: Karaj | collected 2018-10
ATTGCGCATAAATTAGTTAGAGAAGCCACCAATCAAAGAAAAGCGGGTGTTTTCAAACACGCCCGTCCAGATATGAAATCACAGGTGACTATCGATTATACCGATCCAAACAATATCCGTATCGATACAGTGTTAATGTCTATTCAACATGATCCAGATATTGATTTAAAAGAATTCAAAGAATATGTCGTGGAAAACATTATGAAAAAGGTTGCTAAATCCTTTGGATTAAATACCGATTTCACTATTTACTTTAATCCAACTGGTTCATTTGTTATCGGTGGCCCAACAGGTGACACAGGCGTGACAGGTCGTAAAATCATCGTTGATACTTATGGTGGCACTTGTGAACATGGTGGTGGTGCTTTTTCAGGTAAAGACCCAACCAAGGTTGATAGATCCGCTGCTTATATGGCTAGATACATCGCTAAAAATTTAGTGGCCGCTGGTGTTGCTAAACGCTTACGAGTGCAACTTAGCTATGCTATTGGTGTAAATAAACCACTTTCTATCAACTGTAGAACTTATAAAACATCTAATTATAGTGATGACAAGATTTTATCTGTCATTAGAGAAGTGTTTGACTGCCGTCCTGGCATGATTATTAAGAACTTTAATCTTACCAATCCAACTTTCAAGTATCATGAATTAACTAACTATGGTCATTTTGGTCGACCAGATTTAGATCTCCCTTGGGAGAAGCTCGATAAAGTTGAAGAAATTAAAAGACTTCTAAAAAAATCCGTATTTTATTAAAATAATAGCCAACCTAGTGTTATAATTAAATTGGCTAGAACTTCTGTTTCATAATTTGGAAGGAGGTTACACGTATATGAAATACCAAATTATCGGCAAAAACATCCAGGTCACTGATGCTATTTCTTCGACTATCGAAAAAAAGCTCTCAAAAATGGATAAATTTTTCCTTATCAATGACCAAGTAGAATGTCGTGCAGTCGTCTCGGTGCACGGCGAAACCCAAAGAGTGGAGGTGACAATCTTTTTACCTCAAATGCCCCTCCGTGCGGAAGTCGAAGATGCTGACTTATATGCCGCTATCGACTTAGCCATCGACAAACTCGTTGGCCAAATGAGAAAAGTTAAAACAAAAATGGATCGCTCTCGCGGTAGAGAATCGTTCGCTAGTGCGGTGCAATTCCAAGATCTCGAAGACGAAGCACCTTCTAAAGAAGAAGATGTCGTTGTTAGAGCTAAATCATATTATTTACAATCAATGAAAATTGACGAGGCTATTATTAGAATGGAAGCCTTAGGTCATGATTTCTTCCTCTACCTAGATGAAGATGATGACAGAATCTCAGTGGTCTATATCCGTCGTGATGGTGGATATGGTGTCATTCAAGCGGAGAATCCAATCGCCTAATTAAGGCTCAATAAGAAAGAAGCGGATTTATTTCCGCTTTTTTTATATTCTCTAAGATTAATAAATTTTTAACAAAACGAATGACAAATTTCTTTACGCGTGTATAATATACTCGCATGGCAAAATTACTAGCAATCGATTTAGACGGCACATTGTTCTATCCAAAAAGAATCAAACATTGTATTTGTAAAAAGAATATAATCTTTTTACGTAAATGGATTGACGCTGGTAATAAACTCGTTTTAGTAACATCTAGAAGTACACAGTTTACAGCAAAACTTAAAGATGAAATTCAACGTCCTGTTGATTTCCTTAATTGCTGCGCTAGTCAAATTATCGCTAATGATAAGATGATTTTTGATAAGTCAATGCCTAACGCCAAACTTAAGAAAATCTTGAAGCGTATCGAAGAAACTTATGAACCAATCGCGTTTCTTATGACTAGCGAGAATCATCCATGCATTATTAAATATAGCCGTAAGGTCAATAGAATATTCACAGTTTTCTATCGTATCTGGTGGTGGTTCCAATTCTCTTATCGCGAACCATTTACTGTCGATAACGAGATGTTTGAAAAAGAATTAGAGTCCGCGAGAATCTATAAAATTATGAATTTTATTGGCATCCGCAAAAATAAGTCTAAAATTAGTAAAGAGATCAATAAAGAACTCCGTGAAGATTATCCAGAGATTGAATCTTCTTGGACCGCTCAAGTTAATGAACTAACCCCAAAGGGTTGTAATAAAGGAAACGGTGTCGAAAGATATTGTAACTTATTAAATATTAATAAGGATGATGTCTACGTCGTTGGTGATTCCGGAAATGATATTACTATGTTCAACATGTTCCATGAACATAGCTACTGCATGAAGCGTGGCCATCCGAGTGCGAGGAAATACGCTAAGCACATCATTTCTAGAGTTTACAAGCTTGACAAGCTTTTATTAGGAGGAGAAAACCATGAATAACTTTAGTTTATACACCTTTAGACTTTATCACTATTTACTTACACTCCGTGACACTATGGAGTACACCATTAAAAGAGATCATAAGGTTGAAATTTATGAGAGCCGTAAAAAGATTCTCACTGAAAACCTTGAAGAAGGCACACCTTTTGGTGATTTCTTAAAGAACAATGGCGAAGCTGGTGATAAAATCAGAGAGAAAATTCAACAGTTCTTGGAAAACGTCTATAGTGAACAAAGCACAATCTTAGTGCCATCTGGCGAATTAGTTAGAGTGGACATTGGTCAATTAGTTACATTGTTTGATATGACTGTTGGTCTAACAGAAACGTTAAGAGACATCGTTTATCAATACATTGCTTATGGTCAAGAAAGAAAAGAAATTGATCCAGCAATCGTTAGCTTGATGAGTGATGATGAAAGAATGTACCGTGTCGTCTTATCAATGCTTGTGATGCGCTGCTTCCAAGAATCATTTGCTGAATTCCAAAAAGTCATGGCGGAATCCCAAGGCAAACCCACCCCACAATCTAACTTCATCGTGCAAAATGAATTAGTGAAATACGCTGGCTTCTTACGCTTCTCTCGTCAACACACAAGAGCGACTGATAATGAGACATTAGACCTCTTAGATGAAACCATTAAAGTCATTGAAATGACCGAAGGCAGAAGACAACGTCCAGATAACAAAGGTTTCAAAGAAATCTTTGATGACATCAATAACAAACTCAATAGCACTGCTGCTAAATTCGAAGGCATTTGGAAACAAACATATACCAGAGTGGTACAAGAAGTGACCAAAAATCAACAACCAGCTGAACAAGCTAACTAAAGGAGAATCTTATGGCTAAGAAAAAATTACCTCTTTCAATATTTGAAATTGTTTGGTACTCAATTTGTGTTCTCGTCATGATTTGGGGCCTCGTTTATGTCATCCTCGGTTTAATCGATGGTGCGAATGATTTAACAAGTCTTCACAAATTCATGGATAACTTTAAGAAAACCTTTGGTTTAACCATGTACTTCTGGGGTTTAATTATCTTCGCAATCGGTGTTGTTGCTGGTGTTACAGTGATGATTATCTACGCTAAGACATTTGACAAAGCCGCTGATAGAGAACAACGTAGAAGCGCTAGATTAAGTGCTCTTAATAAGAAAGAAGACAAAGTTGTTGCTGAACAAAAACCAGAAGTGGTTGAAGAAAAACCAGCTGAACAACCTATTGAAGAACAACCAGAAGAAAAGCCAGTGGAAGAAGCTCCTGCTCAAGAAGACACTCCAGTGGAACAACCAGCCGAAGAAAAAGCTGAATAAATTAAAGGCCATTATGGCCTTTTTTTCTTAATTATGAAATTACAAAAACTCTTACTAACTATCCCTGTTATCTTCACTCTTATCGGTTGTAGTAAAGAACCAACTGACTATCAACCTAAAGAGTTAGATCCAAATGTGACATATCAAAATGTCTATTTAATCATGGGTCAAAGTAACGCTAGTGGTGTTTCTCCATTTTCATATGTTGAATCTTATGATCCTGCTCTATATCAAAAATATATGCAAGGTAATGATAAAGTGCTTATCACTTATGATGTTGATGGAAGAGTGGAGAATAATTATGTGCCAACAAAGTTTGGCCAAGGCTGCAACGAAGAATTCTTTGGTCCTGAAATCGGTATTGCCGAAGTATTAAGTGAAAAACAAGACTTATCTTATGTGATTAAGGCTTCTTATGGTGGTACTTGTTTAATGACGCAATATGTTAGCGAAACGGGCAAAAAACTTGAACTATACAATCACTATATCGAATTCATCAGAAACCAATTAACAAAACTTGAAAGCGAAGGAAAAAGCCCAAGATTAAGAGGGATGTTCTGGATGCAAGGTGAATCTGATTCATTCCTAAATTATAAAAACAAATATTATGTAGCCGAACAATACTTCTTAGATTATATCCGCCATGATTTAAATGATTGGATTTATGAATATTTCAACTTTGTTGACGCTTATATTTTTACAAGAGGTATCTGTTGGGTTGATCCCGAGATAATAAACGCATGTAAAGACCGCGTTTGTAATAATAACGACCACAGTTATTGCATCAAAACAAACGGGGGAGATGAATCTGCGATTAAACTATTCCTTAAGTGTGAAACCGATGAAGGCGATGACTTAGCCCATTACGATTCAAAGTCGATGATTTTACTAGGAAAAACCGCAGGCGAATATCTAATGAAATAAAAAAACACACTTGAGTGTGTTATTCTTTGTTTGTCTCCAATTGTCGGGACACACACGCGTTATAATAAAAAAGAGGATATTGCTTATCCCCTAATTGATATAGATTCCATATTTCAGAAGGTGTTTTGTCTTCCTAATTAGGTATGGTTCTGTTTGAATCAGGATGTCATTATCCATAGAAGTGATGGTGGAAATATCACCAGTTTCTCCAAGAACAAAAGAGATGTGATCTCTATCGTGTATGATTACCCTACTAAATACTTTGTTAAGTGGGAAGTCAGTTAAAGAAGAAATGGTTCTATCGTATGGTGATAGGACTTTTTTAAATTGATAGAGGTAATCGCTAACGCTAGTAGCGGTGCTTATAGAATTCTCAAGAGCCACTTTCTTCGTGTATAACGGTTTTAGCTTTTCCTTATAAGCCTTGTTAACCTCGCGAGAAAATTCATCATCAATATTTTCGTATTTTTTGAATTTTGCATGTAATTCCTCTATCTTTTCCTGTAAAACCTTAATTTCTTTCTTCTTTTTATCGATATCGTTCTTTTCATTAAACGATTCTTCCAGAAGCTGATAGAAGTGGTTTTTATTGATGATGATCTTATTTACAGTATTAATCGTAATAATATCAATGACATCTAAAGGTAAGTCATCATTCTCGCATTCTTTTCTATTACGATTAGAAGCGCAATGGAAGATTCTAGATTCTGAAGCCTTGCCTCTATTATTAATTTTGGATCGATAATTTTTACCACACTTTCCTCACATGAATAGACCAGAATAAATACTCTTATTAAAACAAACCTTACCTTCGCGATTATCATCATATTGGACTATATTTTGATACTCAACGGCTTTCTTTTTCAACTTTACATTTTAAAGTAGTGGCTATTTTAATTGTTGTAATTATCAATTCTATTGATTCATCCATGATGGTTTATAAACAATCAATGATTAATAAATTATATTAAAACAGGTGCTATTGCATTTCGCTTTAGTAGCATCTTATCTATTGGTCTTCCTTTGCCATTTATATAAGTCTAATATATAATGGAATCATAATAAGCAAGTGGAGAAAGAGTTGCATGAAAGCTAAGTTTTTATTCATTGTTTGCCCTTTTTTATTAAATCTTTTTGGGTGTGCTAATTCCAATGCATCTATTGATTCAATACAAGACGAGCAACCATTAGAAACTGAAAGCAATAAGAATCAAGATAATGAGCAAACATGGAGTGATAAAATTGTTTTTGTTAATAGAGAAGGCGCGAACACAACTAATAATAGTTCTGACTCTTATCTTTACGGAAACAAAGTAGAAATAATAATCAATTGCGATTATATCAGCCACCCAAACTATGAATCGTGGATAATTGATAACAATCTTAAACACGACGATGAATACTTAAGTGATTCTGAAAAATATCAATCAAATTATTTTGGAATCTTAAATAACCTTATTTCCAATTGGATAAATGAAGAAATGAATTTTAAATGGATAAAACCAGATGATATTTATAGATTGGGTCCTTTGTGCGTATTTTATTATCAAGATTATGACATATGCTTAAATGACAAAATGGAATTCAATGAATTAGCTTCTTACGAATTTGTTAAAACAATACAAATCGATAATCAAATCGGATGTGTTATTGGAGGAGGTGAATAATGAAAAATAGTCTTGTGTTTCTTAGAAAAGTTGTTTCTTCATTATTTGTTATTGCGGTTTCTTTAACCACGATTATAAATGTTGCTTGCCAATTTTCATCCATTTCTACATTTGTTGAGCATTTTGGATTTGCTTCAAATGAAGAATTGAATGATTTTTCTGAAAACAAGAGCGAACCTCTCCAAGTATATGCCTTAATACAATTAAAAAGCGAAACAAACAATATTGATTCAGACGATTTTTCAATGAAAGAAGAAGAATTGTTACTAAAAAGAAAATCTATATCGAATTATTATGAAGGCGCAAACGAAAAAGTGGCGAAAAGTTTGGGGCTAGATAAAACAAAATGCGTAATTAGTTTGTACTCGCCACACATTGAAATCACTTTTAAAGATTATTCAACTTATTGTAAAAATAAGAATAAATTATTAACAAGATTGCAAAAGAATAAATCAATTGATCGTGTTGATGTTGGTTTCATATGCAAAGATGAGGCAATTATAAATCCAAATACGTTCTCGACCAACTATGATTTATCAGATGCTTTTAATGATATTGGTGTTTCTAATCCTCATTATGATGGTTCAGGGGTTAAGGTTGGAACGATAGAACCTGGTACTCCTGATAATACTGTAAATCTTAATCCTAATTTATTTACTAGTTTGAGTGATAACTATCACACAGAACATTGTACGATTGTAACTTCTATTATAGGTGGCAACACAGGAATTGCTCAAGGGGCACATATCTATTCTATTGGCTTATATGACTTTAGTTTTGTCAATTGTGTCAACACCTTGATAGGCACTTATGGTGTCAATATTATTAATATGAGCTGTTATATTGGCGAAACCTCTTTTTATAATGGATATTGTGCGTATATAGATTACGTTGCGCAAAATACTTCATGCCTATTTGTTAAAGCAGCAGGCAATAATGGAGCAACAACATGTTATGTAAGTTCTCCTGGAGGAGCGCTTAATTCTGTATCTGTTGGTTCGATAGATGTTGATAAAGATGTTTCGTATTTTTCATCTTATGTTCTTAATAATTATGATTTTAAACCCGATATGGTGGCTCCTGGTGGGAGAATTTATAATATTCCAAATATTGACGATTATCATAGCGGAACGAGTTTATCTGCTCCGATGGTTACAGGCATATCAGCGTTGCTCATGGAAGAGTTTCCATTATTAAAGACAAATCCAAGCTTGCTTGTATCTGCTCTTAGAGCATCGTGTTCTTATCTTCCAAGTCAAACCCAGTTTTTTGATGCACAATGCGGTTACGGTTTAGTGAATTATCTGAACGCAAGGAATTATTTAAACTCTTATCATTATTCAAACTTTTGTATACCTTCTTCTATTGCTTCTTCTTCTACTGTATCTTCCCAAATAATTTCAGTAGGAGGGAACAACAAGCTCGAAATAAATGCTCAATGGACCATACCATCATCTTCTTTAGCCAATCCAAATGACTCTTCATATAGTCCTATCTATACCAAGTGTTATCTTAAGTTATTTGATTTAGACTTATCGACTTATGTCACTTCCAAACAAATCAATTCTAATTCTGGCTACTTGGTTTATACAAATACAACTAATAGCATTAAATCTTATCGGTTGGATATAATTACATCTACTAGCAAGAATGACAATGGCATTGAATTAGGTTCCTATGTTTATAATGTTTATGAAGTAGAACATGAACATCATTATAATTATTCTTATTCGATGCATTCATCGGATAAACACAAGGCGTATTGTGGATGTGGCTTATATGTTTTAAGGCCACATGCAGTAACAAATACTTATACAATGAACGGACATACTTATGGTAATTGCATTGATTGTGGAGCATTAGTTGATTTAGGAACGACAATAGTGATTTTTCCAGGCATTAATAGTAACGCATATTTAATGAGTCCTAATGGTAGTTATATTCTTCCAAATGGAATATACGTAATCGTTCCCGCAGATCTAGATGCCTATTTAGATGGAACGCTTGAATTTTATAATTCAAGTGATTTTCCTGTTGGCGAATGACTTTATAATTACTTATATAGATGGTGATTTGCGATTCAACCATGTGTGATTTCTTTTTTGCGTTTTTATATCGCATTTACTTGCTTATTATTTAACCAAAAATAGTTAGTAATTGGGCAAATATATAAGTAGTTTCTATTGATTATTTAACTAAAAAGTTCTTTAGATGAAAAAGGTAATGAGATTATTAATTTTTTTGAAAGTAATAAAAATATAGTAACATTTAGAAAAAATGAAACAAAATGTATCAATATTTTAAAATTTGCTTGAAAGTGCACACCTTTTGTACTAAATTATAAGCAAAAGAAGGCACTAAAAAATGGCAAAAACAAAGTATGCAGTAAGAATTGAAAACATTTCGCTCGAAAATTTTAAGAATATAGGAGAGGGATCTGTCTTTTTTAATGAGTTTAAAAGATTAGAAAGAAAAGATCTCAGCGATCCTAACTATTCTAATGTTTTAGGCATTTATGGACAAAACGCCAGTGGAAAAACATCTGTTATCAACGCATTAGAAATGATTCGACACATTATAGTTGGTAAGGGAATGATTTCTGCCTTTAGTAATTATTTTAAAAAAGGTACTAATGATATGAACATTTCTTTGTCATTTTTATTATTTAATGATGTCAAAACATTTTTGGTTAACTATTCAATAGGTTTTAAATTGAGCCAAACCAATATTAGTATTGAAAATGAAATGTTATCATGCATGGAAGGTAATTCTGAATTACAAAAACTAGGAGACAAAGAGACTTTATTTGCTTTTACACGCGCAACGGGTCTTAAGGATTCTTTCTTATCTTTGGTAGAATCAAAGGATTCAAAAACTATTCTTAACTATCTTGCATCTAGTAAAACAACTATCCCTACCGAACAAAAAACAGCAGCTACTCTTTATTCATCATTATTTAATGACGAAACAATGCAAATTATTCAAAGTGAAACTAGATTATCTAGATTGATAGATATTGTTAATTCTCTTGTTGATTTCTGCAAAAATAAGTTTCTTATTGTTACAACCAAATTATTTGATATTATCAACGTTAGAGGTGTTGGTGTAAATGGTTTTGATTTTGATGACAATCAAGATAGAATTCATAAAAACTTTTCAATTTTGTTTGGCAAACAAACACTTGAAGAAAGCAAATATAATTCCTTCCTTAAGATGCTTCAAGCAAGTTCGAAAGTTCTTGAAGCATTAATACCTGGTTTAACTATAGAACCTCATGTATATGGAGAGACTATCGATCAAGCTGGAAAAAAGGCCATTGAGTTCGAAGTCATGTCTATTAGAGATGGTAAAGAAATACCTTTATATTTTGAATCTAGAGGTGTTAAGCAGATGCTCACATATGTTGGCGATTTGATTGGCGTTTTCAATCAAGAGGGTATGTTTATCGCTATTGATGAATTAGATAGTGGTGTATTTGAGTATTTACTTGGAGAAATGATCTATTCTTTTGACAACTTTGCTTTGGGTCAGCTTTTATTTACCTCACACAACTTCAGGATCTTAGAGAAAATCAAACCAAGTGAAATATTTTTTACAACTGCTAATGATAAAAATAAGTTTGTCCAGCCAAAATATATTAAGGCCAATAACAATCTAAGAGATGTGTATTATAGATTAATTGTTCAAGGAGACGAAAATGAAACTTACTATAACAAAACCACTTCGGCTGATATTAGTAAGATGTTAAGTTCCTTGGGAAAGGGCTGCAGATGAAAAGATGCTTGTTAGTGTGCGAAGGACCTTTTGATGAGCTAATTTTTTCTGCACTCAAAGATATATTTGATGAATCTTTGCTTGAGATTAAACCGCTTTGTCGTTGTTGCTTGGATACACCGGATTTAAGAAACAATGTTGAAATATTGGTTGGTGAAATATTGTCTAAGGAGCATGGCTATTTAAGGACAGATTTTGATGAGGTCTGTTTCTTGGTTGATAGCGATGGAATTTATACTCCGGATACTCAGGTAATTGAGAATTTGTCCATTTCTTTGACTAAGTATAATGACACTACTATTGAGTGTCGTGAAAGAAGAGCCATGATTCTTAGAAATCAAAGAAGAAGAAATAATATTGCTGACTTGTTGGTGGATCGTAAATATTGGATATTCTACAATTCCAGAAATCTAGAGCATGCGTTTGACAGTTCATTATCTGGAAATTTGAGAGATACCGCTAAGAAGCGATTTGCCCTTACAACTTCTAGTCTTTATGAAGGAAATAGCGAAGACTTTATTAGAAAGCTTGCATCTATGAATGTGTCTGCAACAAATAATATTTTTGATAGTTGGAAATATTTATCAACTGATAATAACAGCCTTTCTTCATGCTCTAACATTTTTATATTTGTATTGATGCATTTTTATGCTGTTAAAGATGAATATAAACCTCTAGTAAAAGAATTTATTTTTTAGCAGAAATGACTATTAAAGGAGAGTTACAGTATGGAAAAAATAGATAATATATTTATAAGCCACAACTCAAAAGATAAAGATGTTGTAAGTCCAATTGCGCTTCGATTAGCAGATATTTTTGGAATAGAACATATTTTCTATGATTCCTGGTCAATCCGTCCTGGAGATGGGATTATAGATAAGATGAATGATGGTCTGAGCACAATGACTTATTTTTTATTTTTTATCTCAAGGAATAGCGTACAAAGTGAAATGGTTAAACTAGAGTGGCAAAACGCTCTAATTAAAGCCACGAAGAACAAATGTAAATTTATACCAATTAAGATTGATGATTGTGTTGTTCCTGATATATTGTCTCAAAATTTATACATTGATTTTTATAATTTTGGCTTTGATGTTGGAATATCACAACTTATCGATGTTTTGCAGGGAACTAATCCAATGTTAAATGGGTCAAGAAATTTTGAGAATGTTGTTGCCGAAGTTGAATTTGGCAATTTTACTAGCCTTTCTATTGTGATTAAGGCTATACACTTTCAAGATCCAGTAGCAAGATTTTTGATTTTATATGGAAATAAAAACGAGGAGCTTAATGTAGATGTTGCTAGTGACAGTTTCTTTAATGGTGGACCTCAAGACAATGTTGAATTAAATGACGGAATTCAGTGTAATTGTTACTATGTTGGAGTCAGTAGAGCCTTAGCTCCAAATTTTCCAGTTCGAATCAAAATTACGCATAAAGAAGGTAAAGGGATTTCCTTCTTGGGTGTAATGAAGGCTGTTTCGGAAGAGCAATTTAAATCAATTCCTATGGTTGCTAAGCCTCTATTTAAAATCTAAATTATATTAAAGAAATAAAGGCACCCCAAATTTTAGAGGGTAGTGATTAAAAAAATTCCAAACTTAAAGGGGGACTAAAATAGGTCGGAATCATTGATTTCCAGCCTTTTTGTATAGTCCTCTTTTACCTCTCAACTTCTTTTGAATCTTATTTTTTACTGGTGAAATGCAATTAGGCTTGTTGTAGCAATACATCAAACGATAAAGAAATACTTGCAAACGTCATGAAAGCATTCAATACAGCCGATAAATATTTAAAAGGAACAGGCAAGGGTGATGCAAAATGCATCATCTTTTTTGTTTCAAACTGGTTAAGAGGGTTTAACCATCGTGTCTGTCCAGTTTTTATAAGTGGTTTAAAGAGTAACCCTATATGATTCTCAACCAGGTGTCCTAGAAATAGTAAATTTATTAAAAACATCAAAAAAGTAAGAAAAAACACGCATTTTTATGTACGTGTATCGACAATCGATGATGGCGGAGGAAGAGGGATTTGAACCCTCGCACACTGTTACATGTCTACGAGCTTTCCAAGCCCGCCCCTTCAGCCTCTTGGGTATTCCTCCATAGCTGACTAGTATTCTAGACGTGCGATTAGTATTATATCAAAAAAATCGTATTATTCACTATTTATTTAATAAATCTTTTTTTCTAGAATAGAAATATGCAAGAATTTGTCATTCAAAATAGCGAAAATGGTCAGACTTTAGAAAAGTATGTTTTGAAGGTTTTACCATCCGCTCCTTTATCCTTTATCTATAAATTATTTAGAAAGAAAGATGTCAAAGTAAATGGACATCACGAAGATAAAAAGTTTAGATTAACCACTAATGATGTAGTGGCTATTTATGTTACCGATGAGCAAATCAGAGATTTCCAAAAAGAAAAGTCATTAAATCCTAATCTTAAAATCAAAGACTGGATTATCTATGAAGATGATAATGTTTTGTTTATCAATAAACCTCGTGGCCTTTTAGTACAAAAAAGCGCACCTCAAGACGAATCTCTTGATCAATTAGTGATTGAGTATTTGATGGCCACTAATCAATATAATCCCGATAAAGAAAAAGGTTTTGTTCCAGGACCTGCTCATAGATTAGATAGAAATACTTCTGGTATAGTTGCCTTTGGCAAAAGCCATGATGCTTTAACTATGCTCTTTGATTTATTTAAAGACCATGACTTAATCAATAAGCATTATCTGGCCTTAGTAGTAGGCACAGTCGATAAAGATAAAGACATCATTACCGCTCCTTTAAAGAAGGATGAAAAGAATAATAAAGTGGTCGTGGCTAAAGACGGTAAATCCGCTCAAACAGTATATAAAGTCTTAAAGAGATTTAATGGCTATACATTATTAGATGTCACCTTATTAACAGGCAGAACACATCAAATCCGTGTTCATATGAGCTATATCAACCATCCAATCGTAGGGGATGCTAAATATGGTAACTTTGCTGTTAATAAAGAATTCAAAGATAAATATCATTTCAACAGCCAATTCTTACATGCTTATAAGTTAGGTTTTGGAGAATTAAAGTATCCGCTTAATAACTTAAGCAAGAAAGAATTTATCGCAGAACCTAGAGAAGAAATTGCAAATATCCTAACTATGTTAGAAAATATAAACGAGGAATAACATATGAGTACATTAGACAACTATAATCGTTGGCTTAATTCAGCACGTGTTGATAAAGCTACAAAAGAACAACTAAAAGCAATGAATCAACAAGAAATTGATGATGCGTTCTTCAAGGATGTTGAGTTTGGAACAGCCGGTATGAGAGGTGTTCTTGGACCAGGCACAAATAGGTTAAATGACTTTACAGTTAAAAAAGCCACAGTTGCATTTGGCAAATACCTTTTAGAAATCTTCCCAAACGCTAAAAAACAAGGCGTCGTTATCTCTCACGATAACCGTCATATGTCTAGAGAATTTACTCTTTTAAGCGCACAAGTATTAAATGATCTAGGTATTAATACTTATATCTTTGATTCTTTAAGACCAACTCCAGAATTATCTTTTGCTGTTAGATATCTTAAGGCTTGTGGTGGTATTATGATTACCGCTTCCCATAACCCAAAACAATATAACGGTTATAAAGTCTATGATGAAACTGGTTGCCAATTAGTGCCTGATAAGATTGCTCGTTTATTAGAAATCATCGCTGAACTTCCAAATGAGTTAGAAGTTGATTATGAAATCGCAAAAGAACGTGGTGTTAACGTTATCTTAGATAACAAAGTTGACGATGAATATGTGAGACTAGTTGAAGAAATCGCTATTAATAAAGATTTAGATAAGTCTAATTTCAAAGTGGTGTTTACACCAAATCATGGTACCTCTTATGTTAATTCCATGAGAATATTCAGTGATTTGGGCTATAAAATCTATCCAGTTTTGTCTCAAATCGATCCTGATCCAGACTTCTCAGGTACATTATCTCCTAACCCAGAAGACGCTCGTAGCTTTATTGAACCAATTAAACTCGCCAAAGAGATTGACGCTGATTTAATCGTTATGACTGACCCAGATGGTGACCGCGTTGGTCTAGGCTATAAAGCCAGTGATGGTAGCTATCAAACATTAACAGGTAACCAAAGTGCTGCCTTATTAATGGACTATATCTTCTCTCAAAGAAAAGAAAGAGGAGAACTTAGCAAAGATGGTGTTATGTATAACACAATAGTAACTTCTTCAATCGGTAAAGAAGTTGCCTCTTTCTATGGAGTTAAAACAGAACAATTCTTAACTGGATTTAAATTCATTGGTAATAGAATCGATTATTATGAAAAGCTCGGCCATGGTCCAAAATTTGAATTTGGCTATGAAGAAAGTTATGGTTGTTTAATTGCTCCATTTGCTAGAGATAAAGACGGCTGTCAAGCAATCTTAATGTACTGTGAAATGGCGTTGTTCTATTTCTTACGTGGGTTAAGATTAGATGAAGCTTGGGACAACTTATGCAAGAGATTTGGCTATCATCAAGATATTGCTTATTCTCTTGAATTCTTCGGTAGTGAAGGCCAAGCAAAGATGGATAAACTAATGAACTCTCTCCATAGTAATCCATTTATCGTTATTAATGGCCTAAAAGTTGTAGCGGTTGATGATATAGAAAAATCTCTACACTTTGAAAATACTGGCAAGAAAGAAACTATTAATCTTCCGAAATCTAATGTTGTCAAATTAGTGCTTGAAGATGGTAGCACTGTAATCGTGAGACCAAGTGGTACTGAACCAAAAGTTAAGTTCTATATCGGTGTTACATTAAAAGAAAAACCACTCGATGATTCTTTACCAAAGGCACTCTTCGAGAGCATTAAGAAGACATTGAACTTATAAAAAGAGCAAGGATTTAATCCTTGCTTTTCTTAAATTATTGTAATAAGCCAACTGCTTTTTGTACACGTTTGAGCGTTTGATTGGCAATCTTTCTTGCTTTTTCTGCGCCTTCTTCAAGAACTTTTTCATAGCTCTTATTGGCTAAGATTTCTCTATAGCGGGCTTGGAATGGTTCGAGTTCTTCGATGACGGCATCCGCGACGGCTTTTTTGAATTCGCCATATCTAGAATTCTTGAAGATTTCTTCTGCTTCTTCGATGGAGATATCTTTAATCGCGGAGTAGATAGTTAATAAGTTAGAGATGCCTGGCTTATTTTCTTCATCGAATTTAACTTCGCTGCCTGAATCAGTAACTGCGGACATAATCTTTTTACGAATAACCGCTAAATCATCTTTTAAGAAGATGTCACCTTTTGGATCTGATTTAGACATCTTCACTGTTGGATCAGATAAAGACATAATGCGTTTGCCAACTTTTCTTAATTCGGCCTTTGGCATAGTGAGAATGTTACCATATCTATTGTTCATTCTATTGACTAAATCACGAGTGATTTCCACGTGTTGCACTTGATCTTCACCAACTGGAACGATAGTGGCATCATATAAAACGATATCGGCCGCCATTAAGACTGGATAAGCAAATAGGCCTAAACCAATCGCCGATTCTTTCATCTTGCTAGCTTTATCTTTGAACTGGGTCATTCTAGAAAGTTCACCCATATATAAGTAGTTTTGCAAAATAGCGTTCAATTCAGCGTGCGCTGAGACACTGCTTTGCAAAAACAAAGCACTTCTCTTTGGATCTAGACCTGCCGCTAAATAAAACGCGGCTAAATCGATGGAGTTTTGTCTTAATACTTCTGGGTCAATAGGTAATGTTAAAGCATGTAAATCGGCAATAAAAATAAAACACTCACCACGGTCCATATTATCTTTTAGATGTTTTAAGACCCCAATGTAGTTGCCTAATGTTAATTGTCCGGTTGGTTTAATACCAGTTAAGATACGTTCTGCCATAACAAATTCCACCTATGTATTATATAGTTTAGTCTTTTGTTAGACTAATTTCAATTGAATGCTAAGACCGAAATATATATACTATTTCTACCATGATTAAAATTTACACCTCTCCATCTTGTAGTTCATGCCGCAAAGTCAAAAAATGGTTCCTTGAACAGAACATTCCTTTTATTGAAAAAAACATCTTTGTGGCCACTTTAAACGAACAAGAACTAACAGATATCTTGATGAAGAGTGAAAACGGCACCGATGACATCATTTCTAAGAAGAGCAAAATCGTCAAAGAAAGTGGTGTGGATATCGATTCAATGACAGTAAAAGAATTAATCGCTTTTATCAAAGATAACCCATCAATCTTAAAAAGACCAATTATGGTGGATGATCACCGTATCCAAGTGGGCTATAATCCAGATGAAATCAGATCATTTATTCCTCACGCACGTCGCCTTGCGGAATGGGCATGTAAAAACGATGCCTGTCCACAACACGAAAGCTGTGTCACTTATAAAGAACTTAAGGGCTGTAATTAGCCCTTTTTTCTTGCTGAATCTAACGCACGGTGTGCTTTACCTTGATATTTTTGTTTAGCTAATGACAAGTTAAACTTTTGAATATATTCGCTTAATAATTTATTAGCGAGATTAATATCATCTTTAGTTTCGATTTCTAAATTATAATCAACAATACCGTTATATTCGTTTTTATCAATCACTAACAAGTGATTATCGAATTGAATTTCTAAGCGCCTATTATATAAAGAAACAATATTTTCATAATCTGATAAAGGAATTGGAAGTGACAATAAATAGTTTTTAACATTGCCATCAGGGAATATTTTGTTTTTCATAACCGCTTCCATCTCTTTAAAAGAAATGTCGTCATTAATTTCTATATCGCCGTTTTCTCCTTTAATTTTTAAAGTCAGTTCAGAACGGACATCATTAATCGTTCTAACTCTTAAAGTGATATGTCTATTCTTTAAGAAGAAGTCATTTGTATCAAAATAATTATTATTATTTTGCAAGAAGTGATTGTTCGGATAAATCTTCATGAAATGCGAAACGACATCTAAATATTCATGCTCAGTAAGCATGACACGGCTTTCAAATTCTTTTCCGACGTTTGACATTTATTATGAGTTCCTTTTTAATAATTATAGCAAAACTATGAAGTGCTTACATTTACCAATTTATAGCGATATAAACCCACTTCCAATCATTATGATTGCTGGCGCGGGAGTTTTACTAGTTGCTGCTATTATCATCGTTATTTATCTTTTAACACATCGTAAGAATAAAAAGTCATTAGACAGTGGTGCTTGGTTAATCGCCTTAGGTGATAAAGAAAATATCAAAGAAGTCAGCGCTACTGGATCTAGACTATCTCTGGTTTTGGTGGATAAAGAAAAGATCGATCGAGAAAAATTAAAAGAACTAGGTGTTAGTAGTGTCCTAGTCATGTCTAATAAAGTTACTTTAGTTATTGAAGAAAAGGCGGAACAAGTTGCCGCTTCTATTCAAAAAGATTTATAAAGAAAATTTTTTCTCAAGACTTCTTTAATATCTTCAACGGGGAAACCAATTACATTGGTAATGGAGCCGTTGATCTTTTTAACTAAAGCGAAGTCTTGGTTATCTTGATAACCATAAGCACCCGCTTTATCCATTGGGGAGCCAGATGCTATATAAGCATTAATTAGTTCATCACTTAAATCGTTAAAATAAACGGTGCTTTTAGTGGTGCCAATAACTAACTTCTCATTTTGATGGATGGCGTAGCCTGTATAGACATAGTGTTTCTCGTTTGAAAGCATTTTTAAAATGCGATAGGCATCAGCCTTATCTTTTGGTTTCCCAATAATCTTTTTACTGATGACCACAACGGTATCCGCGGCAATCACTAAATCATTAGGATGTTCATTAGCGATTTTTAAACATTTCCTTTTAGCAATATCTTTAACGATTGCTCTCACATCTTTAAATTTCTTAAAAGATAAAGATTCATCAATTTCAGGAACGATAATGTTAAAACAAGAAGAAATTTCTTCTTGCATTAATCTTTTTCTTCTAGGTGAGGCACTCGCTAAAATAATCATTAGTTCTTTGTTAAGATGACTGGAATAATCATTGGATGAGAGTTGGTCTTATCAAATAAGTAATTACCAGTAATATCTTTAATAATAGTTTTTAATTCCGCAAAGCTGGTCTTGGTTAACAACTTTTCTTTAACTGCTTTTTCGACTAACTTAATACACGCATCAACGTTTTTCTTAGTGTGTGAGGCCACAACGCCTTTAGTAACCATAATTGGTGTATCAATAAGTTGGTTGTTATGAGAATCAATAGTGATAGAAACAACAACCATCCCATCGCTAGTTAAAACACGACGATCTGCCATAACAGCGTCCGCTAGACCTTTAATATCTTTTCCATCAATATAGGTATTACCATGTTCAACTGGATAACCACGTTTAACTTTTCCTTTGGAAAGGACTAAGCAATCACCATTATCTAAGATAAAGCAGTTTTCTTCCGGGATGCCAACTTCATTAGCGATTTGGCTATGGATTAAAAGCATTCGATATTCACCATGCATTGGCATGAAATATAAAGGTTTAAAGATCTTAAGCACTAATCTAAGTTCTTGTTTGGATGGGTGACCAGAGGAATGGATATCATTAAGAATGGAGTTAGTGACGACATCCGCGCCACATCTTGTTAATTGATTAACAACATGATCAATCATAATGCCATTTCCTGGAATAGCGGAACTAGAGAAAACGACAGTATCGCCAGGAGCGATATGAATATCTTTATGTTCACCACCTGCAATACGCGATAAGGCAGCCATTGGTTCACCCTGTGAACCTGTACAAATGACAACGATTTGATTACTCTTGAAGTTTTTAACTTCTTCTGTAGAAATAATCATGTCATCAGGAATCTTAATATAGCCATAGGAACGCGCAATTTCCATTGCTCTTTCCATGCTACGACCAACGATGACAATCTTTCTACTATGAGCAGCAGCGACTTCACATATTTGTTGAATACGAGAGATATTAGAAGAGAATGTGGAAATAATTAAACGGCCATTAGCTTTATTAAAGACATCATCGATAGCATCAAAAACATTCTTTTCACTTGGTGTATAGCCTTCATTTTCCGCGTTAGTGGAGTCGCTTAGTAATAAGTTGACACCTTCTCTACCTAATTCCGCCATACGGGTAAGGTTTATATCTGGGCCAATAGGAGTTAAATCGACTTTAAAGTCGCCAGTAGAAACGATTCTACCTTCTGGAGTATCAACAACCACACCAAAGGAATCTGGGATGGAGTGAGTCACTCTAAAGAAAGAAACATTAAATAAATCGACCTTCACTCTAGTGGTTTCATCATATTCAATAAGAGGAAGCTTATCAGTAAGATGCATTTCCTCAAACTTATTTCTAATTAATGCAGCGGCTAAGCGTGGTGCATAAATCACTGGAATATTAAGACTCTTAACCAAGAAAGGAATACCACCTATATGGTCTTCATGACCATGAGTAATAAATAAAGCTTTAACTTTGTTACGGTTATTCTTCAAATGAGTAAAATCTGGGACTACATAATCAATGCCAGGGAATTCGACACCAGGAAAACGCACACCACAGTCGATAATGACAATGGTTTCTTCATTTTCAATACAATACATGTTTTTACCAACTTCACCTAAGCCACCTAAAGCATAAATAGAAACAGGCATAGAAACACTTTTTTCCATCGCTATTCTCCTTTCATTATTATGTATAAAATCTTTATTAATTATATAACAATTTAAAAAATTATTATATTAGTTCTTCATTTGCAAGTTGTTGATTTGGATTGTTTTTATCAATGCGATCATAGAAAAACTTACCATCTAGGTGATCGTATTCATGTTGTAAGACAATGGCGTCGAAGCCACGCGCTGTGATGATGATATCTTGATTTGTTAAAGCATCAAAAGCCGCCATCTTGATTTTGTAGTAGCGGTGACTTAATCCTGGATGTTCCCCATCAACTGATAAACAGCCTTCACCATTAGATAAAGCACATTTTTTAACAGAGTATTCAGTAATCTTAGGATTAACTAATTGATATTGGACAATGCCGTCTTCAGTTTCGTAGTAGATACAAAACATCCTTTTAAGTAATCCAATTTGAATCGCGGCAATGCCTACACCCGCTCTAATGTTATGCTTGGTCGCGTATTCTTCGTCTTGTGAAAGCTTTAAATACTCAAGCATATTATCGAGAGTCTCTTTATCTTCCTTACTTAATGGAAGAGCTACTGGCTCTGATTTTTTACGCATGATAGGATTGCTATCTTTAACTATTTTCAATTTCATAGGCTTATCTTAACATATGTTGCGACATAAATAAAGTTTATGTCAACGCTAAAATTGTGTATAATCAAGGCAGTATGGATGATATCTATTCTCTATCTTACGAATTAAAAGATTTGCTCACTAATGATCCACGCATCATTCGTTTAAATGAACTCGAAAAAAAGATGAATGCAAGTGAAGAAGTAATGGCTTTAGCCTATCAAAAAGATGTCGCTGTTTCTGAATATAGTGACGCCTTGAATCACTTTACTAGAGATAGTGAAGAAGTGAAAAAAGCCCAACATAATCTTCGTATAAAAAAAGAGGCCCTAGATAATCATCCATTAGTTAAAGATTATCTTAAAGCTTATAGTGAAGTTAGAGACCTTTACTATCAATTAAATGATATACTTTTCTCAAATCTTAATCTCAACATGAAAGGGTGCAAATAATGCGGATAGTCGGAGGAAAATACCGTCATAGAAATATCATTTATCCTGATGATGCTTCTCATACTAGACCCACAAAAGACAGGGTACGTGAAGCGATTTTTTCAGCATTAGGTGATATCTCTAATGCTCGTGTTTTAGATTTATATGCCGGCAGTGGTGCGATGGGCATTGAGGCTCTTTCTCGTGGGGCTTCTCATTGTACATTCGTCGATGTTTCTCCTATTGCCATTAAGACAGTTAAGGCCAATCTTGCTAATCTTAAAGTTGATGAAAAAGAGTACGAAATTATCAAAAACAAAGATGTTAATGCTTTAGATATTCTAAAGCAAAAAGTCAGTAAATTCGATCTCATCATCCTTGATCCTCCATATGAAGAAGGTCAATATGAGGCAATCATTGATAAGATGAATAATGATGGCTTAATTAGTGAGCGGGCTATTATAGTGATGGAAGCCAATCGCCCAATAAAACTAGAAAACATTGATTATCAAAAGAATAAAGAATACCATTATGGCGAAATCATGGTGTTTATCTATTGGAGGTAAAAATGAAAGTTGCTATTTATCCTGGAAGCTTTGATCCAATTACCAATGGTCATTTAGAAATCTTAAAAAGAGCCCTTAATATCTTTGATAAGGTTATTATGCTTGTGGCCGTTAATCCTAATAAGAAAACACGTTTTAGCGCAGAAGAAAGAGTCGCCATGATTAAAGAAGCTGTTAATGATGAAAGAGTGGAAGTTGATTCTTCTACAGGCTTAACAGTGGAATACGCTAAAAAGCATGGTGCCAGTCATTTAATCCGTGGTCTAAGAGCTGTCACTGATTTTGAATATGAATTCTCTTTAGCGAGCGCTAACGATTTCATTGATTCAAGTATTGATACAGTGTTCTTAATGAGCAAAGCGGAAAAGTCATTCATCAACTCTTCAATGATCATGGAATTGTATCAAAGTGGTGTGGATGTATCTGAACTCGTTCCACCTTCCGTATTGAAAAGATTAAAATAATTTATTTTAAATAGATTAGAGACACCAGCCTACCTACTGGTGTTTTTAAATGCGCACTATAGAAACGAGTGTCGCTGACTGTATCCATGTTCGCGGTATTTATTTGTTCGTCTTTGACGCCTAGTTTTCTTAAATCTAAAATGTTGGCTAAACCATTATCAAAGTGATTATCGATAATTGCTTTCTCAAATCCCGCTTCAATAATTGCGTCTCTGCTTTGCTCATCTATTTCAAATGATTGTTTCGTTCTAAATGGACCAACATAGAACTTAAGATCAGCTATATTTAGTTTTTCTTTATTAATGACTTCTTTAATTGCTTTATAAGCAATATGTTTCATTGTGCCTTTAAAACCAGCGTGAATAATGCCCACTAAATCTTCTTTTTCATCGATAAAGAAAATAGGAACACAATCGGCATGGAAAACACAAAGAGGCACCCCTTTAAGCCTTGTATATAAAGCATCACATTCTAAACCATCTTCAAAAGCACTAACGCCTTTACCAACATCGTTAGATGCAACTTCCATAATGATGTCGCTGTGGTGTTGATGGACATAGGTAAATTTATTAACGTCTATACCTAAAAGTTCTGCTAATAGGAGGCGGTGATTTTTAACATCTCTACCCTCATCAACTTGATAGGCCATATTGCCTAAAGATGTTGTAGTGGTTAAGGCTAGACATTTATTTGATAAAGGAAATGTAACAAA
>JAEEGL010373366.1_pt1 | contig 22456 bp, 18 predicted proteins | sample 9134231 | NCBI WGS metagenome assembly JAEEGL01 (sample SAMN16246548, study PRJNA631951) | gut metagenome | biome: gut microbiome; feature: rumen; material: fiber-attached | host: Bos | place: Iran: Karaj | collected 2018-10
CCGTTGGACGCAGGGCGCGCCGGGGCGGCGGCGTCCGAGGCGTTGTGGCGGTCCGCCACGAAGCGCTCGACGCGGCCGATGGCCACGGCTTCGCCCTTGACGCCGCGGGTGCAGACGGATTCGCACTGGGTCTCCTGGGGGCAGACGCGGCCGCAGACGGCGGGCAACCCGGACGAAGCGGAGATCACGGCGTAAGAGGCCTCGAAGTCGCCCGCGGCGGCGCGGGCGAGAAAGGCCGGGATGTCGATGTGCACGGGACAGTGCTCCACACACGGCTTTTTGGGACAGTTCAGGCACCGCTGGGCCTCGGACACGGCCAGCTCGGCCGTATAGCCCAGCGCCACCTCGTCGAAATTGTTTTTGCGGACCGAGGCCTCCTGTTGGGGCATCGGGTTCTTGGTCTTGCTCATGTTCGGCATGGTCGGTTCCGTCCTTTCCCCGTCAGTTTCCCGCCAGAAGGCGACAGGCCGCTTCCCGGGCCGCCGCCTCGGCGGGGCGGTACATGGCCCCGCGGCGCATGGCCTCGTCGAAGTCCACCAGATGGCCGTCGAAGTCGGGACCGTCCACACAGGCGAACACGGTCTTGCCGCCCACGGTCAGCCGGCAGCCGCCGCACATGCCCGTCCCATCGATCATGATGGGGTTCATGCTGACGACGGTATGTACGCCGTACTCTTTGGTCAGCGCGCAGACGAATTTCATCATGATGACCGGACCGATGGCGATGACCTCGTCATAGGTCTCGCCCGCGTCCAGCAGGGACTTCAGCGCGGCGGTCACCAGGCCCTTTTCGCCCCAGGTGCCGTCGTCGCTCATTTTTTTCATCACGTCGCTGACCGCCTCGAACTCGCGCTCGAGGATGACCAGATCTCTGGTGCGGAAGCCGGCCACGGTGTGGACCGTCGCGCCCGCCTCGTGCAGCTTTTTGGCCACGGGGTAGGCGATGGCGCAGCCGACGCCGCCGCCGATGACGGCCACGCGCCGCAGCCCGCCGGTCTCGGTGGGACGGCCCAGCGGGCCGGTGAAATCGGGAATGTCGTCGCCGGGCTCCAGCGCGTCCAGCAGCATGGTGGTGGCGCCGACGATCTGATAGATGATGGTCACCGTTCCGCGGACGCGGTCGAAATCCGCGATGGTGAGGGGGATCCGCTCGCCGTCCTCAGACGCGCGAAGGATGATGAACTGGCCCGGCTCCGCCTTGGCGGCGATGCGGGGAGCGGACACGACCATGCGCGTCACGGTCGGGTTGAGCCGCTCTTTTTCAATGATCCTGAACATGTCGGGATGCCTCCGAAAAACGCTCGCAAAAGGAGCTTGATGCAAAATAAGGATCGATCGTCGGTCTATTATAGCACTGCACTTTAGCTTTGTAAAGCGGTAAAGTGAACAAGCGAAATGGAAAAAAACGCCGGCTATTTCTGCGCCCACATCTTGCGGTTCAGAACGCCGAGGAACCCGTCGCGCTTGACGCGGAGCAGCCGCGTGACGGTGGGCGAGCGGCGGATGCGGACGGTCTCGCCGTGGCCCAGCTCCACCACGTCGCGGCCGTCGGCGGAGAGATAGACGGTGTTCCCGTCACAGCGGATGCCGCGCAGCTCCAGCACCGAGCCGCCGTTCAGGATGAAGGGGCGGTTCCGGAGCAGGTGCGAGCAGACCGGCGTGATGCAGAAGCAGTCCAGACGGGGGTCCAGAACGGGCCCGCCGGCGGACAGGGAATAGCCGGTGGAGCCCGTCGGCGTGGCGATGACGAGGCCGTTGGCCCGGCAGAATTCGGCGGTGACGCCGTCACAGCGCAGCTCGACGTCCATGAGCCGGGTGATGGGGCCGTTGGTCAGCGCCGCCTCGTTGAGGGCCGTCAGGACCCGGACGCCCGTTTCGCTTTCCACGCGCACGTCCAGCATGACCCGGTCCTCCACGGCAAAGTCGCCGTCGAGCACTTTGTCCACCAATTCGGTCTCGCCGATCTCGATCTCGGACAGATAGCCCACGGTCCCGAAGTTGACGCCGGTCATGGGGATGCCGAAGCGCGCCGCGCGGCGCGCCGCGTCGATGACCGAGCCGTCCCCCCCCAGCACGACGATGAGCCCGGCGCCGTCGAACAGCGCCGCGTCGTCGGGGGCGAAAAGAACGTCCGCCTCGGAGAGATAGGGCAAAAACGGCCGCGCCCCGGCGGGCAGCGCCACGGCGCCGCAGCCGGCGCGCAGGCGGGAAAAGAGGCCGCGGGCGGCCTCTCCGGACAGATCCTTGGTGGTGTTGGGGATCACGGCGATCTTGTCGAACACGGAGATCACCTCATTTCGGGGACGGCGGGGTTGAAGCGGGCGGCAGAGCGGAAGATCTCGGCCAGAAGCTCCTGGGTCTTCAGCGCCTGGGCGACGCCCTCCCGCACCCGGGCGCCGTCCGGGTCGGTGTAGAACTCTTCGATCTGGATGCTGTGGCTGTTGCCGTAACAGGCCTTGGCGCTGACGCTGGGGCGGGTGTCGCGGCCGCTTTCGAGGACGGTCCCGTCGGAGAACACGGCGGTGGCCGCAGAGCCCACCAGGCGGATCTCGCAGTTTTCACAGCGGACGGTGACCTCGACTTCGCGGTCCAGACTGTCGTTGATGGTGAACCAGAACAGCCCCGTGGCGCCGGAGGCGAAGGTCAGGAAGCCCTCGGCGGTGTCTTCCACCTCGGCGTGGGTGGGCCCGTGGTGCGAGGCGGTGGCGCGGACGGAGACGACCTCCGAGCAGGACAGCCAGCGGATCAGATCCAGCGTGTGGATGGCCTGGTTGATCAGCACGCCGCCGCCGGCGGTGGCATAGGCCGCGCGCCAGGCCTGGCGGTAATAGGGGTCGTCCCGGTGCCAGCAGACCACGCCGTTCAGGGAGATCACCTTTCCGGCCCGGCCGGAGAGGATCAGCTCCCGGGCCATGACGCTGCCCGGGTTGTAGCGGTTCTGGAAGATGACGCCGAGGCGCATGCCGGTCCGCTCGGAGACCTCCGCCATGCGGCGGGCCGCGGTGAGCGAGGCGTCCATGGGCTTCTCGCTGAGGGCCCAGAGACCGTGCTCCATGGCCCAGACGGCGGCTTCGGCGTGGAGACAGTGGGGCAGACAGACGTGCACCGCGTCCAGCTGCTCCTTCTCGATCATCCGGCGATAGTCCGTGTAGAAGGGAACGCCGGCGCGTTCGCCCGCGGCGGCGGCCCGCTCGGGATCGATATCGCAGACGGCGGCCAGCTGGGCGGCCTCGCTGTTCTGCAGTGCGCTGATGTGGTTTTTGGAAATGACGCCGCAGCCGATGACGGCGGAACGGAACGGTTTCATAAACGCTCTCCCGGCAAAAAAGATCAAGGCGGAGCGCGCCGCGCGGGCGCGTCTCTCCACAGGCATATCATAGCAGGTCGGCGGGAAAAAAGCAAGGGAAAAGAGGATTTCACGCAAAAAAAAGCCGCCTCCGGACGGACGCGCTTGAAAAAGAGGGCGGGGGATGGTATAATCAAAACGGCATCCTGCCGGAAGACGAAAAAAGGGAGGCGGATCTCATGCCGAACGAGGATCCGAAGGTGACGCTGCGCTTTTTGGGGACGAGCCACGGACTTCCCGAGCCGGACCGGTTCTGTTCGTGCGCGCTGGTCGAGACGGGCGAAACGCGGTATATGATCGACGCGGGCGCGCCGCCGGTGTCGCTGTGCCGCCGGGCAGGGATCCCCGTCCAGACGATCCGGGCCTGCTTCGTGACGCATCTCCACGGCGACCACGCCAACGGTCTGGCCGAGTTCACGGACTATCTCAACTATTTCTGCAAGCCGGACTATGATCCGGAGATCTATCTGCCCGAGCGGGCGGGGGTCGAGGCGCTCCTGCGCTGGGTCGAGGTGGTCGGCGGCGGCCTGCGCCGCCCGCTGAGCCTTTACGCCTACGGTCCGGGACAGGTGTACTGCCGCAAGGGCTTCGCGCTGGAGGCGCGGCCCAGCGACCATCTCAAGGGCGCGCGCCCGGCGTACTCCTTCGCCGTCACGGCCGGGGGGCGGCGGATCCTCTTTTCCGGCGACGTCAGCGGCCCGCTGGACGAGTTCATGGCCCACGCCGCGCTGGAGCGGTGGGACGCGGTGGTGATCGAGGCGGCCCACAACGATCTGGACGCTTCGGCGGAAAAGCTGGCCGGGCTGGACACGGGCCTTTTGATCGTCAACCACATCAACCCGCGCCGGAACGCGGACCGCTTCGGCGCGCTGGCGCGCGCCGTGCCGTTCCGCTGCGAGCTGGCCCGGGACGGGGACGTCTTCGAGCTGTAAGGGCCTCAGGACAGGCGCGTGCGGACGCTGATCTCACAGGCGCGGCTGTTGCGCAGCGCGCGGCGGATCGCCGTCACGTCCCGCCGGTCGGCCACCAGCGTGAGCCGCGCCATGGGGGCGGCGCCGTCGGAAAGACGCGGGCCGGGGCTTTTTTCGGAAAACAGGGATTTATAGCGCCCCAGGCGCACGTCGTCCGTCCCGTCGTCGCGGGGACGCGCGTCGGAGACGCGCGGCGCGGAATAGGCGAGCCCGAGACGGCCGATCCGCCCCAGCGCGGCGTCGGCCTCGTCGGGCGTCTGAAACGCCGCAGAGATCTCGGTCAGCATGCTTCAACACCTCGATTGTCGAAAATAAGTCGGCGGTCCCGCCCGTAGTTTCTGCAGCGGCGGGGCGGATCTTGCGGGCGGAAGGGAACGGTAAAAAATGGATCTTGCCGTGGGCGACGTTCTGGAAATGAAAAAAGCGCATCCCTGCGGGTCGCGCTCGTGGGAAGTGATGCGCGTGGGGATGGACCTGCGCCTGAAGTGCGCCGGCTGCGGCCGCGAGCTGATCCTGCCGCGCCGAAAGGCCGAGGCCGCGGTGAAGACCGTCCGCCAGCGGCGGGGCACGGTCTGACCCCCGGGACCGCGGAAATTTACAAAGAGTTTAGGAAACCGGCGGGAAAGCGCCTTATACTACACATAGGGAACCGGTGGACGATCCCCGGGAAACGGAGGAGGAGAACGATGGAAAAACGGAAGATGCTCATCGCAGAGGACGACGGCAACATCCTGGAGCTGCTTCGGCTGTATATGACGAAAGAGGGTTTCGAGGTGGAGACTGCCTCCAACGGGGGCGAGGCGCTGGTCAAGTTCCGCATTGTCAAGCCGGACATCGTGCTGCTGGACATCATGATGCCGGGGCTGGACGGGTGGGAGGTCTGCCACAGCATCCGCAAGGAGTCGAACGTTCCCGTCATCATGCTGACCGCCCGGGGCGAGACGGCGGACAAGGTCACCGGGCTGGAGCTGGGGGCGGACGACTATATCGTCAAGCCCTTTGAGATGCCGGAGGTCGTCGCCCGCGTCAACGCGGTGCTGCGCCGCTATATGCCGGCGGACAGCCAGACGGCCAACGAGAACTGCATCGTGCTGGACAAGCTGGTCATCAACATGGATTCGTATCAGCTCATCGTGGACGGCACGCCCATGGATATCCCGCCCAAGGAGATCGAGCTGCTGTTCTTCCTGGCCAAAAACGCCAACCGCGTCTATACCCGGGACCAGCTGCTGGACCAGGTGTGGGGCTTCGAATACTTCGGCGACACCCGGACCGTGGACGTCCACGTCAAGCGCCTGCGGGAAAAGCTGAAGAACGTCAGCGACAAGTGGACGCTGAAGACCGTCTGGGGCGTCGGCTATAAATTCGAGCTTCAGAACCGGTAGACCGTCTTTTTCCGAAAGGATCTCGACCGATGAACAGGATCGCTCTGCGCAATTTCTTGATCACCGCGCTGACCACGCTGATCTGCATCGCGGTGTTCATCGCGCTGCTGCTGGGACAGATGTATATCTACACGGTGGACAGCCAGTTCAAAACGCTGGAGCACAACGCCCTGGGGATCTCGTACATGGCGCTGACGTGGATCACCGAGTCCTACCGGCTGGACACCACGGCGCTGGGCGAGGTGCTGACGTCGCAGGCGGCCATCAACGACACCTGTATCATGATCGCCGACGTGGACGGCGCGGTGCTGATCTCGGCCAGCGCCGAGGGCGCCCGGACCGACCGCGGCACCCTGCCGGCGGAGATCGTGGAAAAGCTGTCGGGCAAGACGGTGGTCCACGAGGTCGGCACCCTGGGCGGGTGGTACGTCAACGAGCTGGTCTCCGTGATCCTGCCGGTGGAGGACGCCGCCGGGAACGTCCGGGCCGCAGTCATCGTTTCGGCCCCGCCGGAGAACCTTCCGGAGCTGTTCCGCAGCTTTACGCGGACCATCTCTTATATCACGCTTCTGGTGCTGATGCTCAGCTTCGCGCTGTTCTACTTTTTCGCCCAGCGGATGGCCGAGCCTCTGCGCTCCATGTCGGCGGCGGCCAAAAAGATCGCCCGGGGAGACTTTTCCGCGCGCGTGCGCGTGCGCGGCAGCGACGAGATCGCGGATCTGGCCCAATCCTTCAACTATATGGCCGAGTCCATGGAGCGGCTGGAACAGGTCCGCAGCGAGTTCGTGGCCAACGTGTCTCACGAGCTGAAGACTCCCATGACCACCATCGCGGGCTTTGTGGACGGGATCCTGGACGGGACTATCCCGCCCGACCGCAGGGAGCACTATCTGGCCATCGTCTCCGACGAGACGCACCGGCTGTCCCGGATGGTGACGCGGCTGCTGCTGGCCACGCGGATGCAGTCCGGCGCCCGGGACCTGAACGTGACGGCGGTGGACATCTGCTCGGTGATCAGCTCGGTCCTGGTGGGCATGGAGCAGACCATCGAGGAGAAGGAGCTCAGCGTCGAGGTCAATTTCCCTGAGGACCGGGTCTTCGTGATGGGCGACAACGACGCGCTGACCCAGGTGGTCTCCAATCTGGTGGACAACGCGGTGAAATACAACGTACAGGGCGGCCATCTGGCGGTGACCGTGGGCCGGCGGCCGGAGAAGGTGTACGTCACGGTCTTCAACACGGGCGCGGGCATCCGCGAGGAGGACATCCCCTATATCTTCGACCGTTTTTACAAGGCGGACCGCTCCCGCGGGCTGGACAAGCAGAGCACGGGCCTGGGCCTGTACCTGGTCAAGTCCATCCTGCGCAATCTGAAACAGGACATCACCACGGAGAGCAGCTGCGGCGAGTGGGTGCGCTTCACCTTTACCCTGGCGCCCGCGGAAGCGGAGCCCCGCAGAACGGGGGCGGAAGCATGACGGAAGAACTTGAGAACCGGGAAAAGAGATACCCCGTCGTTCCGGACTATGACACGCTGACCTTCGGGCGTGACGCGCCCGGCGTCCGCGGCGAACAGCAGGCCGTCTCCGGCGGCAGACCGCCGCGGGGACGGCGGGACATCGTCGTGCTCTCGGCGGTGGCCGCGGCGCTGCTGCTGCTGATCGCCGTCTGGCTGGGGCTGATCATGACGGGCGCGCTGGTGCGCCGGAACGGGAAAATGGGCTTCGGGTTCGGCGGACAGAGCGGGTCGGACCCCTTTCGGCTGGCCGTCGAGAGCGAGCCGGTGGTCCCGGACAGCTCGCTGGACATCGACATCCACGATCCGCCGGCCGTCGAGACCAGCCCGGTGAAAAGCGCCGGTCTGATGACCGCCGGCGAGATCGCCGACCGCCTGTCCCCGTCGGTGGTGGCCGTGCTGAACAACGGCCTGACGGGCAGCTCGGCGGCGTCGGGCGTGATCCTGACGGAGAACGGCTTCATCGTCACCACGGCGGAGGCCGTGCGCTGGTCCGACGGACTGATCGTCGTGCTGCCGGACGGACGCCGCCGCGCCGCGGCGCTGGTGGGCATGGACACGGGCACGGACATCGCCGTGCTGAAGGTGGAGGAGAGCGGGCTGAAAAGCGCCGTTTTCGGGAATTCGAACGTGGTGCGGACGGGAGACGCGGTGGTGGCCGTGGGAGTGCCCTATGAGATGGGGCTGACGCCCATGGCTTCGTCCGGGATCGTCTCCGCCGTGCGGCGGAACGTGGTCCGGGGCGACCGGACCCTGTCGGTGATCCAGACCGACGCCCGGCTGACGGCGGAGTTCGCCGGGGCCCCGCTGGTCAACGTCTACGGCCAGGTGGTCGGCATCGTGTCGTCCGCCGTGAGCGAGGGCGCCTCGTTCGGCGGCGCCGTTCCTATGAACACGGCCAAGACGGTGATCGAGGCGCTGGTGGCGGCCGCCTCCGGCGCGGGGACCGGGTCCACCGAGACCGGCGGAACGGCCAATCTGGGGCTGAACGCGTTCTTTATGGGCGAGCGCATGGCCGCGGCCAACGGCCTTCCGGTGGGTCTGTTCGTCACCGGCGTGCCGGTCGGTTCCGGCGCGGAGAAGGCCGGCCTTCGGGCCGGAGACGTGATCACCGGGATGGACGGCGTCCGGCTCACGGACATTCTGGCCTATACCCGTCTGGCCGCGAAGCACACGGCGGGCGACACGGCGCTCCTGCGGGTCTACCGGGACGAGAACAGGTACGACGACCGGGAGGGGACCTATTTCGAAACGAAGATCGTCATGGCCGGCGCCGGGGGCGCGGCGGCGCCGTGACGGAGCCCAAGGGTCTGATCTGCCGCGAAAGCGGCTGTCACATAGGCAAATTGAAAAAAAGGAAAGGAAACGAAGACCATGTATGAGGAAAAGCTCGGCGGTCCGGTCAGCGAGGTCGATTTTTCAAAGCTGGAAGCCGCGGCCCGGGAGGGGCATCCGGAGAAGTTCCGGAACGAAGACTGGATGGTCCTGGGGCCCTTCGTCATGGAGACGGGCGGGGCCTTTGAGACCGAATATCTCTACAGGCGGGATCTGATCCTGAAGCCGGACTATCTGATCCACTGCGGCGGCGAGCACGGCGTGGCGCCCTATCTGGGGCTGACGTGCAAAAGCGACTGGCTGGGTGGGAGCGAGCACGTTTGGCGCAAGGGCTGGAACAAGTGGGGCTGCCTACGCTTCGAGCCGGACGACAGCGACACTGCCTGCGACGAAGCGCTGTTCCTGACCGAACAACGGAACTGCATCTTCTACGCGGCGGTCTACGTCCGCTGCGAAGGGGAAAAGCGCGCCGTGATCTGCTATGAGACATCCGGCGGCCAACTGTTTCTCAACGGCGAAAAGATAGCCGACGAGCCCTTCGGCCGGGTCAAAGGCGTGACCAACATGGGGCGCTCCGTGCCGGTCATCTTCCGAGACGGGCTGAACCTGCTGCTGTTCAAGGTCCGGCCCGGCTATATCTGCGATGCCATCGACCAGTCTATCTCGAACTGCGCCATCTGGCCCGCGGCGGCCTGTTCCGGCGGGCTGGGGCTGACGTATCCGTCCCGCACGGCGGTCTTCGCCAGACGGGACGGCGTTCCCGTCGAGATTTTCCCCTGCTGGGCGGCGGCCTACGGCGACGTGGAGAGCGGCGTCATCACCGTGGACGGGCGCGATTATCCGGTCGGCGCCATGAAGGCGGGCAAGACCCGCCTAATCCGTGCGGAACTGAAAGCCACCGGCGAGGAAGAGACCGCCGGGGTGCGGGTCACCGCCGCGGGTGCCGAGCCGGCTGAAGCCGTCTTCCGCACGGCAACCATCCAGCCGCCCGCCTTCGAGGGGGAAGAGCTGGTCATGACCAGCTTCCACTTCGATACGACGTATCACCAGGAGCAGCGCGTCTACGCCATGGGCGCCATCTACATCCTGCGCGAGATCCTGGGCGAGATGCGGCGGGACCGCCGGTTCAAGGCCATCATCTCCGAACTGGACTATCTGCATCCATATTACAGTATTTACCCCAAGGACAGGGCATTTCTCAAGCAGATGTTCGAGGAGGGCAACGCCGAGGCGGACTGCTTCTACAACCAGCCCAACGAGCTGACCTCGTCCGCCGAGGGCGTGGTGCGCAATCTGCTCTACGGCCAGTTGTACCACCGGGACGTCATGGGCCGCATCTGCGACGTCTACAGCCCCGGCGACGTGTTCGGCCACTTCAACCAGATGTCCCAGCTCACTGCCAAAGGCGGCTGCGGCGGGGTCTCGTGGGGCAAGCACATCTTCGGCTTCAAGCCGGCCTTCCGCCACGTTTCCCCCGACGGCACTTCCATGATCCACCGCCGCGGCGGCATCGGCATCGACTATGCCGCGAAGCTCGGCCTGCATGTCGGCGAGGGGAGCGGGACGGTGATTGGTCCCGTACCGGGCTTCCCAGTGGACGGCGACCTGTCCTGGATGGACGAGACGACGCCCAAAGCCCGCTTCGCCGTTCCGTCGGAGCTTCGCGTGGGGCTGGAGGCCGAGGAGACGCGCATCACCGCCGCCGGCGGCGACACGCCGTTCCCGCTGACCAGCCGCGATATGTCCCTGTACCACGCGGGCGTCTCGCTGACCCGGGCGGAGTTCAAACAGGCCAACCGTCTGGCGGAGAACCTGCTGGTCTCGGCGGAGAAGTTTGCGGCGGCGGCGGCCCTGCTGGGCGCCGAGTATCCGGAAAAGGCGCTGGACAAGGCGTGGCGCCAGCTGCTCTGCGGCCAGCACCACGACTCGATCACCGGCACCAACAACGAGGTCTCCTTCGTGGACCTGATGATCGAATACCGCGAGGCCGTCGAGCTGGCGGCCGACGTGCTGGCCCGGGCTGCGGGCTATATCGCCGCGGGCGCCGCGGCGGCCGACGGCAGCGTGCCCGTGGTAGTCTTCAACCCGCACGCGTGGGAGCGCCGCGAGCCGGTGGAGGCCAGAGTCCTCCTGCCGGAGCGGCCCGAGCGCTATACGCTGCGGGACAGCGACGGCACGCCGGTGCGGTTCGCCGTGGTCTCCTGTGAGGAGAAGGACGGCGGCTTCGCCGCGGCGATCCGCTTCGTCTGCAGCGCACCGGCCATGGGCTATACCGTCTGCACGCTGCGCGCGGAGGAAAAGCTGGGCCTGCCCGGCGGACTGGCGCTCTCCGGCGGGATCGGCTCCCGCCGCGACGGCGGGACCGTCATCGAAAACGAGTATTTCCGCATCGAGGCCGATCCGGCCCGGGGCGGCGGCCTGATCTCGATCTACGACAAGAGCGAGGGGCGGGAGCTGGTCGACGCCGCGGGAGACGGTCCGGCCAACCGGATCGTCGCCCTGCGGGAGGTCCACGACCGCATGGAGACCCAGCACGAGTTCTATACCACCGGCGCGCGGCTGGAGAGCGGGCGGTATGAGGCTTCCGTGGAGCGCGAGATCGGCGCGGACCGCCAGAAGCTCACCGTCCGGTACGATCTGGGCACCGTGACGCCGGTCACGCAGGAGATCGTCCTGAACGCCGGGTCCCGGCGCATCGATTTCGTCACCCGCTGCGACGACTATCGGGACGAGGACGACCTGTTCTGCGTCACCTTCCCCACGGCGCTCAAGGGCGCGCGGCCCGTGTTCGACGACCGCTTCGCGCCGCAGGTGCGGAACGAGAGCCTCAAGAGCCTCGACTTCCGGACCCACCAGTACGCCATGTTCTCCCACTGCGCGGTCTATGCGGCCAACCAGTGGATGGATTACGGTCCCAGCGTCACCGTCCGCTTCGGCGGCGGAAAGAGCGCCGTCAACCTGGGCATGACCCAGATCATCCGCCGCGAGGGCGTCATGCCGGAGAAGACGGTGGAGAAGCTTCTGGTGGCGCTGACCAAAAAGGCGGTGCCCGTCACCGTGTTCCCCGACGGGAAACAGGGGTGCGAGGGGTCCCAGATCATCCACTTCAACGAGGATCTGACCGGAGACACCCGCTTCGTGCTGGCCGTCTCGGGCGACGGGAACCTCTACGCAGAGACCCTTCTGAACGGGCTGAAGCCGGCCCGGCGGGCCGAGCTCGAGGCGCGGATCGCCCGGAACGGCTGGGCCGTGCTGTTCACCCGGGACCGCGACAACCTGTGGAACAAGCCCGTCGACGTGTTCCTGGTGCTGGCCGCCTCAGCCGAGGGGCTGGCGGAGTTCGCCGCCGGCGTCGGCGCCCAGTGCGCTGGCGGGCGCTTTGTGGATCTGGACGCCGTTCTGGCAGAGGATCCGGGCCCGGCCGACGACTACGGCGTGGCCCTGCTGAACACGGGCAACATCGCCTGCAGCGTGGAGCACGGCGGCATGCTGAACCTGATGCTCTTCCACACCGCCGAGTTCTACGGCAACATCGGAAAGACTAACTGCGGGGCCAAGCTGGTGCCGGAGCGGAAGAGCCACGTCTTCCGCTACAGCCTCTATCCCCACCGGGCCAGCTATCGCGAGGCGCAGCTCTATCGACGCGCCTACGAGCTGAACGACCCGCTGTTCGCCGTTTCGCCCGAGGCCCGCGACATTTCGCCGCGGCTTGCGCCGAAGATGAGCTTCTTCCGCGCCGAGGGCAGCGGCATCGTCACCGCCGTCAAGGCCGGCGGCGCGCCCATGGCCTCCATGAAGACCGTCGGCGGCATCGCCGAGCGCGGCGTCACCGTCCGCTTCTTCGAGCCGGACGGGCTGGCGGGCGAGACGAAGATCCTGTCCGCGTTCAAGCTCGGCGGCGCGGTCCGGACGGACCTGCTGGAGGAGGGCGGCGCCCCGGCGGACTTTACCGACACGTCGGTCACGGTGGCCCACGGTCCCCACGAGATCGTGACCCTGCGGCTGTCCCCCGAGGCCGCCGAAGCGCCCGACGGGACCGTTCTCGGCGCGGAGCGCGAGCCCGTCGAGCCGACCTACGTCCGCACGTGGGAGCACGATCTCGGCTCCATGGCCATGGGCTTCCTGTCGCTGGCGGCGGTCATCTCCCGCGACTCGCGGGAGCCGGACGGCCTGCACATCGAGACCGAGGTCTCGGTGGCCAACAACAGCACCGACGCGTCCGCGTCGGGCGAGGCGGTGCTGGAGCTGCCCGACGGCTGGACGGCGGACGCCGAGCGCTTCGCCTATGATCTGGCGCCCGGCGAGTGCAGGGTGTTCCCGGTGACCTTCACCAAGCCCGCGGAGGATGCGCGCGGCATCGTGCGGCTGATCTCCCGGCACGGCGGCCAGACCTTCTGCGACGTCTTCGAGGTCGGCTATTTCGATCCGGAGTTCGCCCTGTCCTATGACGACGGCGTTCTGCGCGCCACGGTCCGCAACCACACCGACCAGCGTCTGTCGGGCGAGCTGCTGTTGGCTTCGCCCATCGAGACCTGGGGCGCGGAAAAGGGCTTCAACCCCTTCGGCGTGACGGAGATCGGCCCGCGGTGCATCCCGGTGGAGCTGGCGCCCGGCGAGACCAGGGTCTTCGACTATGCCGTGAGCGGCGACGAGGCGCTTTCGTGGTACGCCGTGGCCAAGCTCTGCGTGAACGGCCGGATCCACTTCTCCGGCGTGGAGAAGAAGGGCCCGCGTCACTGCATCTGGGCCCACGTGCTGTTGGACGAGCTCTACCGCGACGGCGGCTCGCTGAGAAAGCTGCTGGAGATCAAGTAAGCGCAGCCTTCGGACCGATACCGGCCCGCCGGCGCGGAAACGCGCCGGCGGGCCTTTTTGCGCGCACCGGGAAAAAGGCAAAAAGACCGCCCCGGCGGAACGCGCGGGGCGGTCTTCGTCTGTTCGGGAAAGAGGGGAGGCGCGGCGCGCGTAGGCTCACTCGACATCCATCCACCGGCTGCGCCGGGTGGGCGGGCGGTAGAAGGGGAAGTTGTCCTTCCCGCCCCGGGCGAGATAGGCGGCGTAGAGCTCCTCCTTCCGCTCGTCGGAGTATTCGTATCCCCACAGGCGGCGGATCATGTCGAAGTCCTCAAAGGTCTCGTCCGGCAGGGCGGTGAAGGAGACGTAGGGCAGGTCCGCCCCGACGGTGCCGTTGGAGGAGATGTGGACCTCGCGCGCGTGGCGCAGGATGGTCTCGTTGGCCTCCTTTTCCTTGACGAGATCGAGATCGTAAAAGATCTGGGTGTTGGAGAACAGCGCCGCGTCGGCCCGGGTCAGATCGTAGAAGGCGGCGGAACAGCCGTGGTGTCCGTGGTGGGCCACCTGAAGGATGTCGCATTTCAGGTCCTCGCCCCAGCGGGGCACCATGATGTCGCTCTCCGCGTCCGAGGCGTCGCCGCAGAACAGCAGACGCGTGCCGGCGGCCTCCATCATCAGGACCGTGGTGGTGTTGTTGAAATCCGTGTTCTCCGTGGGGAACACGTCCTCGTGGGTGCAGAGCACGGTGAACGACAGATCGCGGACGGCGAAGTGCTGGCCCGTGTGCAGCTTGACGCGGCGGATCTCCGGCATGGAATCCAACAGCTCGCCGATGGTCCTGGCGTAGAGACATTCGCCCTGGCGGCCCCAGCCGGCGCCCTGGACGGGGCGGACGGCGGGAAAGTTGCAGTACACCGTCTCCAGCACGCAGTCGTCCATGTTGTAGCGGAGAAAGTCGAAGAACTTGCAGACGTGGTCCGAGTGGGCGTGGGACAGGAACCAACCGGCGATGCGGACCTTTTGCCCGGCCGGCGTGCGCTGGCGCAGAAAGCGGTAGATGCGGTCGTTGTCGTTGGTCTGCAGGAAGTGGCCGCTGTCCACGATGAAGAAGCTGCCGTCACAGCAGCGCAGGATGAAGCACATGCCGCAGTCGATGAAGCTGTGGTCCACCTCGTGCATCCAGACGGTGGTCTTGTCCGTGACGGGACACGGGTCCGACAGGCGCACCGGAGCGGTGAAGGGGTCCGCAATCAGCCGGAGCTCGCGTTCCCAGAGGTCCAGTGAGACCGTCAGCCCCCCGCGCCGCAGCAGGGCGCACCGGGTGCCGGGCCGGTCGAGCCGGTCGGTCCGGGCAAAGCCCGCGGCGAGGAAGCCGTCGGTCAGCGCGTCGAACGAAGCGGGGTCAAAGCCGCGGTAGAGCAGCATGACGGCCCCGTCGCCGCAGGGATATTCCAGATCCGGGGCGGCGGCGGGCAGGGGGAGTCCGCTGAAGAGCGCGTCCATGCGGGTCCCTCCCTTCAGCGGAAGAGCCAGCGGACGCGGCCTTTGCCGGCGCCCAGCTCAAAGTGGTATTTGACGATGCCGAGGTCCAGTTTGGTGTAAAAGCCGAGTCCGGCCTCCGCGCGGAGCTTTTCCCCGTCGAAGGTGAAGCGGAAGTTCTGCTGGTTCATGGCCGTGGGGGCCAAAAGCGCCGCCTCGACGCCGCGGCGGAACCATTCGGGCGAGTCGTCGCTCACGTTGCTGACGGCGGCGGGGGCCTTGGACCGGTGCGGCCGGCCGGAGGCCGCGCCAATGCCAACGGCGATGACGGCCACCAGTTTTTCCCCGTCGGCGATCTCGTACGCGTCGGGCACGCGGGAATAGCTGCCGGCGACCCAACAGGTATTGAGCCCCAGCGCCTGGGCGCGCAGGACCAGCTTTTCGCCGTAATACCCGCATTTTTCCTCCAGCGAAGGGCCTTTTTTCCCGACGAGGGCGAAATAGTTCCGAACGCCCGAAAAGCGCCCGTATCGGGCGATCAGGCCGGAGAATGCCTTTTCCTCGTTCTGCACCAGCTGGATGTGGAGCCCGCCGGCCCGGTTGCATTCGCCGACCAGGGCGGTCAGCTCTTCCAGCGCCTCGGGCGGCAGGGGAAGGTCCAGATATTGGCGGACGCTGTGGCGCGTGCGCATCAGATCCCAATCGGTCATGGAGAGGTCGCATCCTTTCGTGAAGAAAGATCGGTTCGACCGTATTATACCATGTTTCCCGCCGCCTGCGCAAGCCCGCCCGGAAAAAAGAAAAGGCGCCTGTCCGCCCGGAGGGGGTCGGACAGGCGCCGTTCCGCCGCGGCGCTCTTACCGGCCGGGGCGCTCTTACCGGCCGGGGCGCTCGTCCGGCGGGAAGAACTCGCCGGTGGGGAAACGGAAGCGGGAAAAGGCCTCGCAGGCGTCCCCCTCGGCCGTGGGCGGACACTCCTTTTCCGGGATGCAGTAGTCGCAGGAGGGGAGCATCAGCTGGGTCCGGCGCTCCAGCCGCACCAGCGAGAACTGCCCGAGGGTGACGTACAGCCTGCGGCTGACGTCCGTCTGCCGGATGGGGCCGCCGAAGCACCCGGCGATGCGAGGCGGCACGTCGCCGCAGCCGCAGCCGCAGCAGTCCGAGCCGCGGAAGGGGTCGCAGGGCTCTGCCATCCGCGCCGACAGGACGACGGGGTCCACCAGCTCGATGGTGGCCGTCGGGAGATTGGTGGAGGCGGGGAGCTGAACGTCGCCCTCGTTTTCCACATAGCGCGACGAGAACGAGCGCGAGCGGCCCTCGCTGCCGAACAGGATGGCCCGCTTGTCGCAGACGCATAGGCCCTCGATCTCCGTGGGGCGGCCCAGCCCGCACTGGCAGTCCACCGTGATGCGGTAGAAGATGTGGGCGTCCACCGCGTAGAACCCGCCGTTGAAGGGGACGGGCTCAACGTCCAGATATGTCCACAGGATCGACGCGGTCCGCGGCTTGACGCCGATCGCGCGGTCCAGGACGGTCTGCCCCTCTTCGGTGAGATAACAGCGCAGGTCCTCCAGACAGTCCTGGCTCCGGCAGGAGTCGTAGACTTTTGTGGTGCTGACGACGACGGCTTCCCGTCCGCCGCCGTTCCTGTTGTCAGGCAAAGAAATACCCCCTTGTATGGATGTTGGCGTTGAGCGCGGGGCTCAATACCATCCTATGCAGGGGGCGGGATCTTGTGAAAACACGGCCGGATCTTTTCCCGGCCCGTACCGGCTGCCGCCGTCCTGTGGTCCGGACCGCAGCGGAGGGCGCCTTGTCAGGGCGAAAAAACGGCCGGAGCGCGCGGCTTTTCGGTCTGCGGCGCAAAAAAACGGGCTCCGACGGTCCGAACGAGTCCGGACCGCGGAGGCCGTTTGGGAAAACAACGGAAAGGGGGGGCGCTCACAGCTCGCCCATGAGCTCCAGCGCGGCTTTGGCGGCGGCCTGCTCGGCCTCCTTCTTGCTTTTGCCGGTGCCCTCGGTGAAGGGGTTCGAGTTCAGATAGAGCGTCGCGGTGAAGGTCTTGTCGTGCTCGGGGCCGACGGCGTCGGAGATGCGATAGCCGATCTGTTCCTGCTTGTTCTTCTGAACGATCTCCTGAAGCGTCGTCTTATAGTCGCGCAGGGTGTGCTTCTGCGCCGCCTCGGCGGCGCCGGCGGCGAAGTGGGGCAGCAGGAACCGGCGGACCGGCTCGAGCCCTCCGTCGAGGTACATGGCCCCCAGGACGGCCTCCATGGCGTCCGCCAGGACCGACGGCCGCTCCCGCCCGCCGGAGTGTTCCTCTCCGTGACCGAGAAAGAGACAGCTTCCCAGATCGATGGTCTTGGCGATGCGGTGCAGCGCGCCCTCACAGACGAGCGCGGCGCGCAGCTTGGTCAGGTCCCCCTCCGCGAAGAGCGCGAAATTGACGTAAAGATATTCGGCGGCCAGCATGTTCAGGACCGAGTCGCCGAGAAACTCGAGCCGCTCGTTGCAGACGGTGCTCCTGTCGTGCGCCTCGTTGGCGAAGGAACTGTGCGTCAGCGCCGTGCGGAGCAGGGCGGGGTCGCGGAACGAATAGCCCGTATCCGGAGCGCGGGAGACTTCCATGGAAATCAGAGCAGCGAAGAGATGAAGTTGGCGGCGTCGCCGACGGTCTCGATGTCGGCCACGGCTTCTTCGCTGATCTCGCCGATCTCGAACTCTTCCTCCAGCGCCATGATGACCTCGACCATGTCCAGAGAGTCGGCGTTGAGATCCTCGCGGAACGAGGTGTCCGGCGTGACCTGGTCTTCCTCAAGTCCGAATTTGTCGCAGATGATCGCTCTGATTTTCTCGAATACCATATTTGATTTCTCCTTTGTGTGTTGTATGTCTCTACGCTTCAATATGATACAGCCTTTTGCGGCCGTTGTCAAGCGGTGACGGCCAAAAAGTTCCCGCTTCTTCTTCTTTTACGCCTCGACCTTCATCCGGTCGATGCAGGCGGCGATGTCGGGGATGACGTGTCCCTCGGTGTAGAGCTTGGCCTGCCGGCAGGCGTTCTTGATCGCCCTGGCGTTGGAAGAGCCGTGGGCCTTGATGACCGGAGCGCTGATGCCGATCAGCGGCGCGCCGCCCACCTCGCGGTAGTCCATGAGCTTTTTCAGCGCGTAGAGCTTGTCGCGGACCATGAGCCCGCCCAGCTTGGAGATCAGGCTGGAGGAGAGCTGTTTTTTCAGCTCGGCCGAGAAGAACTTCCCGACCCCCTCCATGGATTTCAGCATGACGTTGCCGGAGAACCCGTCGGCCACGATCACGTCGCAGGCGTCCGCTGTGACGTAGCGCGCCTCGACGTTGCCGACGAAGCGGAGCCCTTCTGCTTCGGACAGCAGCTTGTGGGCGGCCAGATGCAGCTCGTCGCCCTTGGTGTCCTCGGCGCCGATGTTCAATAGGCCAACCCGGGGCTCGGGCTTGGAAAAGACCGAGCGCGCGTAGAACGAGCCCATATAGGCGAACTGGAGCAGGAACTCGGGCGTACAGTCCACGTTGGCGCCGCTGTCCACCAGGATCACGCCGCCGTTGACGGGCATGACCGTGGCCAGCGCGGCGCGGCGGACGCCGCGGATCCGGTGAACGTAGAGCGTGGCCGCCGTGATGGCCGCGCCGGTGGAGCCGGCGGTGACGGCGGCGTCCGCCTTGCCGTCCCGCAGGAGCTTGAAGGCCGTGACCATGGAACAGCCCTTTTTCCCGCTTCGGACGGAGATGGGGTCGTCCTCCATGGTGACGGTCTCGGGACAGTCGACGATCTCCGCGTCGAGCTTCGAGGCCTCGACGACGGGCCGGATCAGGGCCGCGTCGCCCACCAGCGTCACGTCCACGCCCAGCTCGCGGACCGCGTCCAGCGCGCCGGAGACGATCTCGCCGCAGCCGAGGTCGCTTCCCATGGTGTCAATCACGATTCTCATTGTCTTCTCCTCGCTTTGTCCTCCGGCGGCCCGCGCCGCGGGCCCGCCGGGGCGGCGTTGTGTCAACGGGTTCAGTTCTCTTCGTCCGGCGTTCCCTTTTCTGTCATCCTTACGCGTCCGCGGGGACGGTATTCGCGGCTGTAGCCGCAGCCCTCCCGGTTGCAGCGGATGCTCTTTTCGTCCCGGGTATACCGCCGGAACAGGGTGGCGCCGCACTGGGGGCAGTTCTCCGCCAGCGGCGTGTCCCACGTCATGAAGCCGCAGCCGGTCCGGTTCTCACAGGCGAAGAACTTGTTGTTCTTCTTCGAGCGAAGCTCCAGCATCTTGCCGCCGCAGCGGGGACAGCGGCCCGGCGTCTCCTTGGAGATGGGTTTGGTGAACTTGCACTCGGGATAGCCGGGACAGGCCAGGAATTTGCCGAAGCGGCCGGACTTGACCACCAGATTGCGGCCGCACAGGTCGCAGACCTGGTCGGTGACCTCGTCGGGGACCTTGAGGCGAACGCCGTCCAGATCCTGTTCGGCGGCGGCCAGCTCTTCGGAAAAGCCGCGGTACATGTCGCCGACGATGGCGCGCCAGTCGGCCTGGCCGTGCTCCACGGCGTCCAGGTTCTCCTCCATGTTGGCGGTGAAGTCCACGTTGACCACGTCCGGGAACCGCTCGACCATCAGTTTGTTGACGATCTCGCCCAGCGGCGTGGGCTTCAGAGAGCGGCCCTCGTGTTCGACGTATTCCCGGTCCAGGATGGTGCTGACCGTGGGGGCGTAGGTGGAGGGGCGGCCGATGTTCTTCTCCTCCATGGCGCGGATGAGAGAGGCCTCGTTGTAGCGTGCGGGGGGCTGGGTGAATTTCTGGGCCGTTTTGGGTCCCAGATTGATCAGGGCTTCGCCCTCCGACAGAGGAGGCAGGGCCGAGTCGGTCTCGGCGTCGCCGTCGGCGCTCTCCACGTAGAGCGCGGTGTACCCGGGAAAGCGAAGGGTCCGGCCGTTGGCGCGGAACAGCCAGCCGCCGCATTCCAGATCGGCGGCGACGGTGTCGTACCGGGCGGGGCTCATCTGACAGGCGATGAACCGGTCCCAGATCAGCTTGTAAAGCTTGAAGTGGTCGCCGTCCAGCGTGCCGCGCAGCGATTCCGGCGTCAGCTCCACGTGGGTGGGCCGGATGGCCTCGTGGGCGTCCTGGGCGCCGGCGCGGGTCTTGTAGACCCGGGGCGACGCGGGCAGATACTCTTTTCCGTACTGGCGGCCGATGAAGTCCCGGGCCTCGGCGACGATCTCTTCGCTGAGCCGCTGGGAGTCCGTGCGCATATAGGTGATCAGACCGGTCAGCCCCAGCTCGGGCACGTTCATGCCTTCGTAGAGGTTCTGAGCGATCTTCATGGTCTTTTTCGCGCTGAAGGACAGCCTGCGCGATGCGTCCTGCTGCAGGGTCGAGGTGATGAAGGGCGGCGCGGGGGAGCGCTGGACCACCTTTTTCTGAAGCGAGGTCAGGCGGACCGGTGCGCCGGTGATGTCGGCCGCCACGCCGTCGGCCTCGTCGGCGTTCCGGGGGGTGAACTTGGTCCCGTCCGGGCGGCCGATGAGCCGCGCGGTGAAGGGCGATTCCGGCGCGGCCGCCGCGGCGGCCGCCAGCTCGATGGTCCAGTACTCTTCCGGCACGAAGGCGCGGATCTCGTTCTCGCGGTCCACCACCAGACGGGTCACCACGGACTGGACGCGCCCGGCGGACAGGCCCTTGCGGATCTTTTTCCACAGCAGAGGGCTCAGCTTATAGCCGACGATCCGGTCCAGCACCCGGCGCGCCTGATACGCGTTGACCAGGTCCAGATCCACCGGCCGGACGTTCTTGACGCCCTCGGTCACCGCTTTCTTCGTGATCTCGTTGAAGGTGACGCGGTTCCTGTCGGTGGGGTCCAGCCCGAGAATCGTGGCCAGATGCCACGAGATGGCCTCGCCCTCGCGGTCCGGGTCGGTGGCGAGATAGATCCGGTCCGCCTTGGCGGCGTGGGTGCGGATCTCCTTGATGGTCTTGTCCTTGCCCTTGATGTTGATATACTTGGGCTCGAAGTTGTTTTCCACGTCGACGCCGAAGGTGCTTTTGGGCAGATCCCGGAGATGGCCGACGGAGGCGACCACGTCGTACCCTCGGCCGAGGTATTTTTTGATGCTCTTTGCCTTCGCGGGGGATTCGACGATCACAAGTTTTGTCACGGTCATTCGTTCCTTTTTCAGTGATTTGCGGAAAGGGGAGGGCGGGTCATTCCGCCAGTTCGAAGATGCCGCCGGGCAGCGGGCGGACCGCTCCGTCCAGCTCCAGCAGGGTCAGGGCGGCGCCGATCTCGTCCGAGCCGAGGCCCGAGGCCCCGATGATGTCGTCCAGCGCCATGCGGCCGTTTTTCAGCAGCGTGCGGATTCGCTCTTCGGCGGAGCCGGAGCCGGCGGCGTCCTCGCCCGGGGCGGGCTGGAACACCGGAAAGGCGTTCCCGGCCAGATAGGGGTCGTTTTCTGCGGAGATCCCGGCGACGGGCCGCAGGGACATCTGCCGTCCGTAAAGGGGAAGCAGCTCGTCGAGGATATCGCGGCCGCAGGTGACCAGCTTGGCCCCCTGTTGGATCAGCGCGTTGCAGCCGGCCGAGGCGGGATTGTCGATGTTGCCGGGAACGGCGTAAACGTCCCGCCCCTGCGCCAGCGCATACTCCGCTGTGATGAGCGAGCCGCTCCGCGCGGCGGCCTCGGCCACGAGGACGCCGTTGCACAGGCCGCTCAGGATGCGGTTGCGGACGGGAAAGTGTTTGGCGACGGGCGCGGTGCCGGGCGGATATTCGCTGACGACGGCGCCCTGCACGGGGATGTCCCGGTACAGCTTTTGGTTTTCGCGGGGATAGCACACGTCCGCGCCGCAGCCGAGGACGGCGACGGTGGCGCCGCCCTGACTCAGCGCGCCGGAGTGGGCCGCGGCGTCACAGCCCGCGGCCATGCCGGAGACGACGATGACGCCCGCGTCCGCCAGCTCCGCGGCGATGGTCTTGGCGGCATACAGCCCGTAGCCGCTGGCTTTCCGCGTGCCGACCACGGCGACGGCGGGGTAGAGGTCGAAGGCGGGCAGACGCCCCTTGACGTAGAGCACGGCGGGCGGATCCTCGATGCTGCGCAGCCGGTCGGGGTACGACGCGTCCTGCAGCGTCACCACGGAGAGGCCCTTGGCGGCGCATTCGCCCAGGATCCGGTCGGCCTCGGTCAGATCGCGCGAGGCGAAGGTCTCCGCCGCGGCGGGATCGCCCAGCGCCTCCGCCAGCTCGGCCGTGGCGGCGGCGTAGATCTCCGTGGGCGAGCCGAAGGCCTCCAGCAGAGCGGGAACCGCCCCGGCGGGCAGTCCGCGCGGGGTGGAAAGCCAGATCCAAAGCGCCGGGGATGACATGGTCGCTCCGCTCCTTTGCAGTGTTATTTTGATCGCCCCGCTCAGGGGCGGCCGCGCCGCATCTCCCAGGCGACGATCCCGGCGGCGACGCCGGCGTTCAGGGATTCCGCCCGGCCGGTCATGGGAAGGGCCAGGCCGGGGACCAGCGCGCGAAGCTCCGGCGAAACGCCGGCGGCCTCGTTGCCGATGACGACCGCCGCCGCAGAAAGGTCGACGGAGCGGAGGTCGGCGCCGCCGAGCACGGCGGC
>JAEEGL014248017.1_pt1 | contig 22456 bp, 20 predicted proteins | sample 9134231 | NCBI WGS metagenome assembly JAEEGL01 (sample SAMN16246548, study PRJNA631951) | gut metagenome | biome: gut microbiome; feature: rumen; material: fiber-attached | host: Bos | place: Iran: Karaj | collected 2018-10
GATCAGTACTTTCATCGTCTGTTCGCTTCCTTTCCGAAAGGGATTCTCAAAACGCGCAGGCCCGGAGCCCGGACCTGCGCGCTCTACGCAGAGATATTACTTGTAGAAGGTATGGGAGATCTCCTCGAAGGTCTCGTTCAGTACCTTGTTCTTGTGGGCGCTGACCGTATCCTTGGGCCCGGTGCCCATGAAGCTGCCCATCCAGCAGAAGTCGCCGTTGGGGGCCAGCATGTTGACAGTGTCATAGACGGACTGACGGATCTCATCGTCCGTGCAGTCTGCGCTCAGCAGCCGCCCGTCGGCATGCCATCCGCCGTTGATCGTCAGCCGTCCGGCATAGTCCTCCTTGATCTTCTTCAGGTTGTTCATGGGCTGGGCGGGATCCCAGGCCGTCACGCCGAAGTCCACCATGTCGGGAATGACCGCTTCGCAGTGACCGCAGTTGTGGAACGTGATGGGAAGGCCGCGCTCGATGCCGAACTTGGCCTGGCGCTTGTAGCAGGGCACCAGGAACTCACGGTACATATCCGGGGAGATGAACATGTTGAGGGCGGAAGCCGTATCGTCCATCATGGTGTACACGTCGGGCTTGACGTAGTCGATGATCTTCTCGGCCACGGTGCAGTAGAACGTGCAGATGTAGTCCAGCAGGGCTTCGACCTCCTCGGGCTCCTCGTAGAACATCATAAGTCCGTCCTCGAAGCCCATGAAGGCCATCAGGTTCTGGAAGAAGCCGAAGTGCAGGTTGAAGGCGATGGCCGTCTCCTCACGGTTGACGCCGCAGTGGTCGAGGCTCTTCTTGGCCATGGCTTCCCAGTCGATGCCCTCCAGCGAGGGGGCCTTGATGACGTCGCGCCACTTGGTGATGTCCGGCAGGATATAGTCCCACGTCTTGGGGATGAGCGCCCCCGCGGTCTCCGGACTGGAGATGTATTCCACGCCCCAGTGGTCCTTGCCTCCGCCGCGCCAGCGGTGATCGGCCAGGATCTCCGGCTCCAGAATGCAGTTGGGGGGATTCGAGGGATCTCCGGGCAGGATTCCGAAAGTATACTTGGGGATATACTCCGGGATCTGGTGGTGCAGGGTGCGGAGATAGTTTTCTTTCTGATTCAGCATAGTGTTCACTCCATCCGGCTTGCCAGCCTTTTTGATTCTGATATTTCGGAAAGATCTCTTTCACTTAGTCTTTTTATTATACCCCACCGGATACGCCCGCGCAAGTGCGGGACGAAAAGACGTTTCCGGCGGTCAGGGATGGCCGTTCATTCCCGGTCCTCCGGCTCCGCGAAGGCCTTCTCCATCAGGCGGCAGGTGCCGGAGAACTCGCAGTCCGGATACAGGCAGTCGGTGCTCCACTCCCCGTCTTCGTATTCGAGGCAGAGCACGCGGTTCCCGTCGAGCTTGCGGCAGTATCCGGTGACGATGCGCTCTTCGTTCATTCCAGCAGGAAGCATCCCGTATAGCAGATCGTGTCCTTCCCGTGGTTGTAGGGAACGCCGTTGGCGGTGCAGACCTCGCTCACCACGAGGCCGCAGGCCTCCATGGAGCTGACGAGCTCGTCGGGGAACCGGCAGGGGGCGTCGGGATAGGTGCAGGTCTTGCAGCGGGTGCATGTGCCCGTGCCCATGCCCATCATGTCCGGGTACATCTCGCGCATGATCTTCCACATCTTCGAGTAGTTCTCGCTCTGCTTCTCGGCGGTCTCCTGGATGGTCTCAAAATCGAAGCTGTCCTCCATCTGGCCGACCGTCTGCACGAGGATGCCGGCGGAATACTTTTTCACCTTGTCCCGCATCTCCTCCAGCGGTCCGCAGCCGGGAGGGCAGGCCCAGGACTTGCCGTACATGCCGCAGGTGTTGGCCGCGCACATGTCGCGCACCTCGGGCAGGAACCTCATGGTGGATACGTCCAGCTTCCCATAGGAGTTGAAGCCGCATTCCTTCGCGATCTCAAACAGTTTCTCGTAGTCAAGCATAACAGATCCTCCTCCGGCGTTTCCGCCGCATGTATTATTTCCCCTTTGTTCCTCTTTATCCTCTTTCCTTTTCAGGCGCCGGTTCAGGCCTCCCAGTCCTCCTCCGGGATGAACATCATCTGCTCGATGAACTCGTCGTTGAACGTCCGGCTCGTGGAGAGCTCTATGTAGGTGCACCTGGCGCACAGATCCAGTACCCGGCGGCGGTCCTTCTCCGACCACACCGCAAGGGCCGCGCCCTCGCCCGCCGTGTTGCCCATGGTCTTCGCGACCGGCAGAAACTCCTTCGGAAACAGTCCCATCCGCGCTGCGCTCGTCTTGTCCATGTAGCTGCCGAAGCCGCCGCACAGGAGGAAGCTCTTCACCTCGGTGACGTCGGCCTCCTTCATCATGGTCTGTATGCCGGCGGCAATGGCGGATTTGGCCAGCTGCAGCTTGCGCACGTCGTCCGCGGTCACGCACACGCCGGTGGAGCGGTCGGCGAAGAACACGTTCTTCCCGTCCACGGTCCCCATGTAGTCCGTGACGGGGCCTTCCAGCTCGTCGGCTCCCAGCAGGCGTCCGCCCTCGTCCACGACCCCGTTTTCCAGCATGACGGCCAGCATGTCGAGAAGGCCGGATCCGCAGATGCCCGTACTGGGCACGTCCCCGATCACGTCGATCTCCAGCTTCCCGTCCGCCCAGCGGGCGTGGTTGACGGCGCCGGGCACCGCGGCCATGCCGTACGTGATCTCCGCGCCCTCGAAGGCCGGTCCGGCGGCGGTGGCGCACACGTACCACTCATCCCCGTCCTTCAGGCCCATCTCGCCGTTGGTGCCGATGTCCAGATAAACGACCGGGCCCTCCTCCTCATCCAGGTTGCAGGCCATCATCCCGATGGTGATGTCGCCGCCCACGTAGGAGTGCACGCAGGGAGCCATGAAACACATGGTCCCCGGCGCGACGGGCATATCGTCGCCGGCCGGGATCTCCTCGCCGAACAGGCTCACCGGGGTGAACGGGACGACTCCCATCCCCACAGGCGAATAGCCGGCGAACAGATGCTGCATGATGGTGTTCCCCGCGATGGACAGGTAGGTGATCTCGTCCTGCTTCACGCCGGACTTCCGCATGTTCTCGCGGATCAGGTCGGCCAGCTGTCCGCGGATGGCCGCCGTCAGCTTCTCATGGCCGTGGGCGGCGCAGTACTGGATGCGGCTGATCACGTCCGCGCCGAACGGGCGCTGGGCGTTGACGCCGCTGGATGTCGCCACTCTCTTTCCCGTGGGCAGATCCGTCAGGTGAGCCACGACCGTGGTCGTTCCTATATCCACCGCGATGCCGTAGGGGCCCGTCGTCCCCTCCCCGGAGGCACCGGCCCCGTGGCCTTCCTCCGCGATCTTCATCTCGTTCATCTCGTCGGGGAGATAGATGTCCGTATCCCCCTCCAGGAGCGTGGTGCAGGCCTTCACCTTTTCCCCGTCCGGGGCAAGCTGCACCAGGCACTTGCCGCATTTGCCCTGTCCGCCGCAGGGGGCGTCCAGAAACTCTCCGGCTGCCGTCACGCAGTGGAGAAGGGTATCCCCCACCTTCCCGACGGTCTCCTTCAGCAGCACGCCGTCGCGGTACAGCCTGATCTTTGCGTCCATAGAGTCCTCCTTGTTACCGGTCTTCCGGTTGCCCGGTCAGCGCCCACGTGGTGCTGTCCGTGATCTTTACGTTCAGAAATACGCCGAGCGGCAGTTCCCCCGGGATCCGCACCAGCCGTCCGCCGTCCGTGCGGGCGGTGGTTTCCGGGAACCCGGATCTGCCCGTTCCCGTCCCGTCCGTCAGCACGCGCAGCGTGCGTCCGACATATTCCCGGTGCTTTTCCGCGGAGATCCGGTTCTGCGTCTCCAGCAGCCGGTCGAACCTGGCCTGCTTCTGTTCCCTCGTAAAAGGATCGTCCATCCTGGCGGCGGGAGTCCCCGGCCGCGGGGAATAGATGAACGTGAACAGCGCGTCGAAACGCACCCGTTCGAGCAGGCTCAGCGTATCCTCGAATTCCTCTTCCGTCTCGCCCGGGAATCCCACGATGATGTCGCTGGTCAGCACCAGATCCGGCATCAGGGAACGGGCGAGCTCCACTTTCTTCAGATAATCATCCCGGGTGTATCCGCGGTTCATGGCCTTCAGCACCCGGTCGTTTCCCGCCTGGAACGGCAGGTGGATCACTCTCGCGACCTTTTCGCATTCCGCCATGGTACGGAACAGCTTCTCCGAAGCGTCCTTGGGATGGCTGGTCATGAAGCGGATGACGAAATCCCCGGGCAGATCGTTGATCATGCGCAGCAGATCGGCGAAATCCACGGGATCGTCCAGGTCCTTTCCGTAGGAGTTCACGTTCTGTCCAAGCAGGGTAATGTCCCTGCGCCCCCCGGCAATGATCTCGCGGGCTTCCTCCAGGACTTCCTCCGGCCGCCGGCTGCGCTCCCTCCCGCGCACGTAGGGAACGATGCAGTAGGTGCAGAAATTGTTGCAGCCGTGCATGACGGAGAGCCACGCCTTCACGCCGTCCTTCCGGCACACGGGCAGTCCCTCGGCCACGGAACCGGGCTCGTCCGGGACCTCGAACACCCTTTTTCTCCCCGTCAGCCGGCGCTCCAGCAGTTCGGGGAAGCGCCACATCGCCTGCGGTCCGAAGACCAGATCGACGTAGGGGTAGGACCGGCGGATGCGCTCCGCCATCCCCGGTGCCTGGGCCATGCATCCGCAGACCACGATTATCTGGTCGCGGTTGGCCTTCTTCGTGTGGCTCAGCGCACCGACGTTGCCGAGCACGCGCATCTCCGCGTGCTCCCTCACGGCGCAGGTGTTCACGACGACGATGTCCGCTTCGGCCTCGTCCTCGGTAAATCCGAATCCCATCTCCGCCAGCATCCCGCGCAGGCGCTCGCTGTCCGCCTCGTTCTGCTGGCATCCGTAGGTGTCCACCATGGCCAGCGGGGCGTGGGGCATGGCCGCGAACCTCTCCCGCAGACGCAGGCAGATCGTCTGCTGACGGCGGATCTCCTCCGCCGGTATCTCCGTTCGCTGACTGCTCATAGGCTTCCTTTCTGATACGGAAACGATCCGTGCTGTTGTCTTAGCGATTGTAGCATTTTTATGTGGAACTTTCAACCGGATTCGTGTATAATGTTCCGGAACAGCGAACGACAGGAATGCCTGATCATATGAAAGGATCTCGCTATGAAAAATCTTGTGATCGACCGGCGCGTGATCCGCAACAACATCCGCGCCGTGAAGGAAAAAGCCGACGGGTCCACCATCTATGCCGACCTTTCCGCCAACGCCTACGGCATGGGCCTGCTGGAAATGGCCCGCCTGCTGAGGGACGAGGGGATCTCCGATTTCATCATTTCGGACGTCCGGGATGCCCGCCAGCTGCGCTCCAGCGGCTTCGAGAAGGAGCGTCTGATGATGCTCCGCTCCACCGCCGACCCGGAGGAACTGGACGCCCTGCTGGAACTGGGCGTCATCTGCACCGTGGGCTCCTATGATTCCGCCGTGGCGCTCAACGGCATCGCCGACAGCCGCGGGATCATTGCCGACGTGCAGATCAAGATCGACACCGGCCTCGGCCGCTACGGCTTCGACCCCGCCCAGCTGGACCGGGTCGCCGCCGTCTACAAATACATGCCCAACATCCGCATCATAGGGACGTTCACCACCTTCTCCTGCTCCTGGCGGAGCAAGCGGCAGACCGCCGCCCAGCTGAAGCTGTTCGAGGACGTGCTCGACCGTCTCGAGGCCATGGGCTTCGACGTGGGCATCGCCCACTGCTGCGACAGCGCCGCGCTCTTCAAATACGATTTCGGCCGCATGGACGCCGTCCTGATGGATCTGGCCCTCTCCGGGCGCATCCCCGGCAAGGCCATCCCCGCGCTCGCCAGGGTCGGCTATATCGAGGCGGGGCTGGAGGAAGTGGGCTGGTACAGCAAAGGCCACCACATCGGCGCCGAACACGGCATCAACATCCGGAAGCCCACCAAGATCGCCGTCCTCTCCGTCGGCTACTACCACGGGTTCGGCGTGGACCGGCACAAGGCGGAGCGCAGCTTCATCGACCGCATCCGCAGCCGGGGCATCGGGCGCTATGTCCGCGTCAACAACAAGCGCGCGAAGGTGCTGGGGAACATCGGCATGCAGCACACCCTGATCGACGTGACGGACATCGACTGCACGGTCGGGGACGTTGCCTACATGGACGTGGATCCCGTGAACGTGAAAGGGCTCCCCAGAAGCTATCAATAGCATGAATACGCGGGTCCTCCCCCGCCGGAGGGCCCGCCGAACTGTTACCGGAGGCTTTCTATGCCAAACATCATTCAGCTTGACCGCCACACTTCCGACCTGATCGCTGCCGGCGAGGTGGTGGAACGCCCCGCCAGCGTCGTCAAGGAACTGGTGGAAAACGCCATGGACGCCGGCGCCTCCCAGATCACGGTAGAGATCCGCTCCGGAGGCATGGCCTACATCCGCGTCACCGACAACGGCTCCGGCATCCTGCCCGACGAGGTGGAGACCGCCTTCCTGCGGCACGCCACCAGCAAGCTCAGGGACGCCAAAGGCCTTGAAGCCATCGCCACGCTGGGCTTCCGCGGAGAGGCGCTGGCCGCGATCTCCGCCGTGTCCCGGATGGAGGTCCTCACCTGCTGCAGCGACGACGGCGAAGGCCGCCGCGTCCTGAACGAAGGCGGGCGGATCGTGTCAAACGAGCCCTTCGGCTGCCCGAGGGGGACGACCATGATCGTGCGCGACCTGTTCTTCAACACCCCTGCCCGGCTCAAATTCATGAAGACCGACCGTGCGGAGGGCTCCGCCGTGACGGGCGCCGTCATAAAGGCTGCCCTCTCCGACCCCTCCGTGTCCGTCAAATACGTAAAGGACGGCTCCGTGGAGTTCCATACGCCCGGGGACGGCCGTCCGGAGTCCTGCATCTATGCCCTGTTCGGGCGGGATTTCTTCAACGGACTTCTCCCCGTCAGCCTCGACGACGGCACCGTGTCCGTCACGGGCTACATCTCCCGTCCCTCCCATGTGAAGGGAAACCGCAGCAGCCAGTTCTTCTTCGTCAACGGGCGCAGCGTGCATTCCCGGACGCTGCAGGCGGTCCTTGAGCAGGCCTACCGGAACAATCTGTTCACCGGCCGTTTCCCCGCCTGCGTTCTGTTCATCCGTCTGGGCTACGGCTCCGTCGACGTGAACGTGCACCCCACCAAGCGCGAGGTGAAATTCTCGAATGAAAAGGCAGTGAACGACGCCGTCTACTACGCCGCCCTCGGCGCTCTGGAGCAGGCGCGTCCCATCGCGGACAGTCCGAAGGCTTCCGCTTCTCCTGCCCCGTCTCCCGTCCCCCTCTCTCCGGCCTCCCCCCTGCCGAGGCCGGCGAAAGCCGCCGGCTCCGCATCCCCGGGGGGCGGCTTCGCCTCCATGAGTGCGGAGGAGTTCCGCAGGCGCACGGGGGCCTCCGGAGGATTCCGCGCGGCGGGAAAGGAACCGCCGTCCGGAACTCCGCTTCCCCGCAAGGCCCCGCCCCCTCCCGTGCCGGAAACGTTTTCCGCGCCGCGGGAGGATCCCGATCAGGCCAGACTGGATCTTCCCGTACCGCCGGCACCCCTTCCCGAAGCAGCTGCCGGCACCGCCGCGGAGGACGGTCCCGGCTACCGCGTGATCGGGGAAGCCCTTCAGACATATATCCTCGTGGAACAGGGTGACAGCCTCTGGCTCATCGACAAGCACGCCGCCCATGAGCGCATGCAGTTCGACCGCCTGAAGGCGCAGGACCGGGAGACGATGGTGCAGCCGCTGCTGCTCCCCGTCATCTGCTCCTTCTCCCCGGAGGATACCGACCTGCTGCTGGAACATGAAGCCGATCTCGGTGAGCTGGGCTTTTCCGTGGAATCCTTCGGGCGCGGGCGCCTGGCCGTTCGCCAGCTGCCGTCCCACGTCCGTCAGGACGATGCGGAGACCGTGCTCAACGAACTGTGCGCCGTCTTCCGCAGGGGCGGGCGCCCCGAAGACAGCCGGTCCGACCGCATCCTCGCGACGATGGCCTGCAAATCCGCCGTCAAGGCCGGCAGCGTTTCCGACCCGGAAGAGCTCGCCCTGATTGCGGAGAAGGTCATGTCCGGAGAGATCAGATACTGTCCCCACGGCCGTCCCGTGGCCGTGGAGTTCAGCAGGACAGCGCTGGACAAAAGCTTCAAGCGGACCTGACCGAGGTCAGGTCTGGCCGCCGGACGGGCGGCCGGAACGGAGGATCATGCCCCCTCTTGTACTTGTGATCACGGGCCCCACCGCCACGGGGAAGACAGCGGTGGGCGCCGGCCTTGCCCGGGTGCTGGACGGAGAGGTCGTCTCCGCCGACTCCATGCAGGTCTACCGCCTGCTGAGCATAGGCACCGCCAAGCCCTCTCCGGAGGAGACTCTGGGCGTTCCCCATCATATGATTGACTGCGCGTCCCCCTTCGAACCCTATTCCGCCGCCCGCTACGTCGCCGAGGCGTCCGCCTGCTGCGACGACATCCTCCGGCGCGGGAAGCTGCCCGTGATCGTGGGGGGCACGGGCCTGTACATCGACGCCCTTCTGGCCGGCAGAGAATTCGCCTCCGGAGGCGACCACGCTCTCCGGGAGCGCCTCGGCCGCGAATACGACGAGGCCGGCGGACAGGCCATGCTGAAGAAGCTGGCTGCCGCGGATCCGGAAACCGCCGCCCGCCTGCATCCCAATGACAGGAAGCGCATCATCCGCGCTCTGGAGGTCCACGCCCTGACCGGCGCCACGCTGACGGAGCACGACCGCGCCAGCCGCGCTGTCCCTCCGCGGTATGACTCCCTGCGCTTTGCGCTCACCTTTGCCCGCCGGCAGGATCTGTACGACCGCATCGACCGGAGGGTCGACCGGATGATGGAAAACGGCCTGGCCGAAGAGGTTCGGTCCCTGCTTGCGCAGGGGCTGACGGCGTCGCACACGGCCATGCAGGCCATCGGCTACAAGGAACTGGCCTCCGCCCTCGCGGAAGTATCTTCCGTTGAACAGGCTGCCGAGGACATCAAGCGTGAATCCCGTCGCTACGCCAAACGCCAGCTCAGCTGGCTGCGGCGGGACGCGGACCTGCGCTGGATCGAATGGGACCGCGTGCCGGATCCCTCTGCTGCCGTCCGTCAGATCGCCGGCGCATATTACGAATTCACTGGAAAGGAGCCGCCATGCAAAGAAGCAACGCACTGATCCGGGCCGTATTCTGCCTGTTTCTGGCGGCCATACTGGCATATTTCGGTTTTTACATCTACCGCACTTTCATCCATCCCCTGAAAACGGTGCAGGCGGTATCCGCCACCGTAGCCGACGCAGCTTCAGCCGAGGGCTATGTGGTGCGCGAAGAGAAGGTCCTGACCGCCCAGGGCGTCATCTCCCCCGTGGCCGACGGCAAGAAGATCGCCGCCTACGGCGTCGTGGCCGTGTGCTATACGGACGAGTCCGCGCTGGAGCAGGCGGACCGCATCCTCGCCCTTCAGGAACGGATCGCCGCCCTTCAGACTGCGCTGGGCGAGACGGAGACGGCGAGTCCCTCCGACGTGGTGGCCGACCTCTCCGCCGCGGTCGCCATGCGCCGCTTCGACGAACTGGACACCCTTGCCAGCCAGACCCGCTACGTGCTGTTCGGAAGCAGCAGTTCCGTGGAGCAGGCGCAGCGGGAACTGGAGGAGGCCCGGCAGGAACTGGAGACCCTCCAGGCCATGCAGAGCGGATACTCCCTCGTGACGGCGGAGTCCCCCGGCCTGTTTTCCAGCGTGGTGGACGGCTATGAGACCGTCTCTCCGGACGATCTCGACTCCCTCACGCCCGGCCGGCTGCTTCTCCTGTTCGATGGGACGAGGACCAGAAACGGTTTCGGCAAGCTCATCAGCGGGACCCGCTGGTATTATGCCTGCGTGCTCGACAGCAGCCGCGCCGAGGAACTGACGGAAGGCCGCACCGTCACCCTGGAATTCACCGACGGCTACACCAACACGGTGCGCATGCAGGTCGTCAGCGTCAGCTCCGCGGACAGCGACGGAAACTGCGCCGCCGTGTTCGTCTGCGACACCGGCCTGGCCGACGTGAGCGCCGTCCGCAAGGCGTCGGCCAACGTGGTCTTCTCCCGCAGCACCGGCATTCTGATACCGGATGAAGCCATCTGCGACCGCAGCACGCGTCCCCACGTCTTCGTGCTGGCGGGGCTGCAGGCCCACGAGGTCGAGGTGGAGATCCTGACCGGGGCCGGGGACGGCTACACTCTCGTCAGCGCCCCAGAGGGGAGCATGCTCAGCGCGGGAGTCACGGTCATCACGACCACGGAGGGCATGAGCGACGGCAAGGTCGTCCGCTGAAGCCAGATCGCTTTTTTCCCGTTTTTCCGCACTTGTTGTTGACAGTTGCCGAAAAAAATACGATAATATACGATGTATTGATATAATGTCCGCCGTGTTTCGGCAGGTCATCCCATAAAAGAAATCTGCAGGAGGCATCTACCATGGGTTTTTTCGATGAAATCAAGAAATTGGCGCGTCCATACGATGACGATGAAGAGGAATTCGACGATTTTTCCGCCAAGGCGCCCGAACAGATCCCGGTAACTCCCAAGACTCCGCGTCAGGCCAGGAGCTCCTACGGCGGCTTCGAGGAAAAGCGTGACAGCAACAAGGTCGTCAACATCCACGCCACCGCCGCCCTGAAGGTAGTCCTCGTCAAACCCGAGAAGTTCGAAAACGCGGCGGATATCGCCGATCACCTGCGCGAGAAGCGCACCGTCGTTCTTAACCTGGAAGAGACCAACAAGGACATCGCCCGCCGTCTGATCGATTTCCTCAGCGGCGTCGCCTACGCCCAGGAGGGCAAGATCAAGAAGGTCGCCGTCAACACCTACATCATCACGCCCTACAACGTGGATCTGATGGGCGACCTGATCGACGAACTTGAAAGCAACGGGCTGTATTTCTAACAGAAAGGTTGATGCATTATGCTTACCCCCCAGGAAATTTCCGAGAAAGAATTTGTGAAGGCGGTTTTCGGCGGCTATGACATGGCCGTCGTTGACGAGTTCCTGGAGCAGCTGAGCGGGGATTACAGCTCTCTGTACAAGGAAAACGCCATCCTGAAGAGCAAGATCAAGGTCCTTGTGGAGAAGGTCGAGGAGTACCGCTCCACGGAGGATGCCATGCGCATGGCTCTGCTCACCGCCCAGAAGATGGGCGACAACATGGTGAAGGAAGCCAAGGAGAAGAGCGAGGCCATGATCACGGACGCGACCGCCGAGGCGGCGCAGCGTCTGGCCGAGATCACCCAGCAGGTGAAGGAGGAGGAAGCCCGCCTGAAGGTCGCGAAGGAGGCCACCACGGCCTATACCAGAGAGGCCGCCGGGCTGACCGAGAAGATCGCAAGCTTCCTGGCCGCCGTTCCCACCCTGGAGATGGAGAAGCGGGCACGCGCTCCCAAGGAGGAGCCCACGCCCGAGGAGAAGCGCGAAGAGGAGATCATGGATGCCGTCCACGACATCGACGGCGCCGTTTCCAAGATCACCGAGGAGGAGATTCCCGAGGAACCCGCGGCGGAGGGCGAAGCCCCTGCCGAGGAGCCTGCTCCCGCCGGGGAAGCGGAGCCCGAGGCTCCCGCGAAGCCGAAATATGACGATGAAGGCGAGTATACGATCCGTCCCAAGTTCGATTTCGACAACCTGCGCTTCGGAACCAATATGAACGGTGAGAACGACTGATCCAAAACGACACTGACACGTACGGAAAGCGCCGCTCCTGCGGCGCTTTTTCGGACACCGAACCCAATCATAAGAAACATCAGAGGAGAGAGCCAAATGGCCAAGGACTACAACGCTACGCTGAATCTTCCCAAGACCGACTTTCCCATGCGGGCCGGTCTCCCCAAGCGGGAACCGGACATGCTGCAGAGCTGGTACGACATGGATCTGTACCATGAGATACTGAAGAAAAATGAGGGACGGCCGGCCTTCGTGCTGCACGACGGTCCTCCCTTTTCCAACGGATACATCCACATGGGCACGGCGCTGAACAAGTGCCTGAAGGACTTCATCGTCCGCTACAAGAACATGAGCGGCTTCCGCGCTCCCTACACTCCCGGCTGGGACAACCACGGGATGCCCATCGAGAGCGCCATCATCAAGCAGCACAAGCTGGACCGCCACAAGATGACCGTCTCCGAATTCCGGAACGACTGCCATGACTTCGCGCAGGACTTCGTGGAGAAGCAGATGGCCCAGTTCAAGCGCATCGGCGTCCTCGGCGACTGGGATTCCCCTTATCTCACGATGGATCCGGCGCTGGAGGCGGAGGAAGTCCGCGTCTTCGGAAAGATGTACGAGAAGGGCTACATCTACAAGGGAATGAAACCCGTGTACTGGTGCCCCTCCGACGAGACCGCGCTGGCCGAAGCCGAGATCGAGTACTCCGACGACCCCTGCACCACCGTGTACGTCAAGTTCGCGGTAGCCGACGACAAGGGCCGCCTGGCTCCCTATACCGACCTGTCCCGCACCTATTTCGTCATCTGGACCACCACCACCTGGACGCTCCCCGGCAATCTCGCCATCTGCCTGAATCCCCGGCTGGAGTACGTCCTGATGAAGGTCCCCTCCGGCGAGACGTACATCGTCGCCAAGGAACTGGCGGACAAGGTCGCCGAAGCGGCGGAGATCCCGTCCTACGAGACCCTGGCCGTCCTCCCCGGCAGCGAGTTCGAGATGATGACCGCGCATCACCCCTTCCTCGACAGGGAGTCGGTCATTCTCAACGGCGAGCACGTCACGCTGGACGCGGGCACCGGATGCGTTCACACCGCTCCCGGCTTCGGCGCCGACGACTACGCGATCTGCCAGAAATACGACAGAGAGCGCGGGACCAATATCGGGATCACCGTCCCCGTGGACGACCGCGGCATCATGACCGACGAGGCCTTCGGCGGCACGCACATCAACAAGGCCAACGAGGTCATGCTTCCCGTGATGGAGGCGAGCGGCGCGCTGCTGGCCCGCTCGGAGATCACGCACTCCTATCCCCACTGCTGGCGCTGCAAGAAGCCCATCATCTTCCGCGCCACGGAACAGTGGTTCTGCTCCGTAGACGCGTTCAAGGAGGACGCCGTCCGCGCCTGCGGCGACGTTACCTGGATCCCGTCCTGGGGCCATGACCGCATGGTCTCCATGATCCGAGAGAGAGCCGACTGGTGCATCTCCCGCCAGCGTCACTGGGGGCTTCCCATCCCCGTCTTCTACTGCCCCGACTGCGGAAAACCGCTGTGCACGCCCGAGACCATCGAGCAGGTGGCGGCGATCTTCGCGAAAGAGGGCTCCAACGCCTGGTTCGACCGCGAGGCCGCGGACCTTCTGCCGGACGGCTTCACCTGTCCGCACTGCGGATGCGCGCACGGCTTCACGAAGGAAACGGACACGCTGGACGGCTGGTTCGATTCCGGCTCCACCCATATCTCCTCCATGGAGCGCAACGCTCCCGGCTGCTGGCCCGCCGATCTGTATCTGGAAGGCGGCGACCAGTACCGCGGCTGGTTCCAGTCCAGCCTTCTCACCGCCGTCGCCATCCGGGGCAGCGCCCCGTACCGCGCCGTGCTCACTCACGGATGGACGGTGGACGGCGAGGGCAAGGCCATGCACAAGTCGCTGGGCAACAGCGTGGCTCCTGACGAGCTGATCCCCAAATACGGAGCCGACCTGCTCCGCCTGTGGGCAGCTTCCGCCGACTATCATCTGGATATGCGCTGCTCCGACGCCATCTTCAAGCAGCTGAGCGACAAATACCTGAAGATCCGCAACACCGCCCGCTACATCCTGGGCAACCTGGACGGTTTCGATCCGTCCCGGGCGGTCCCCTTCTCCGATATGGATCCGCTGGACAGATGGGCCCTTACCCGTCTCAACGCCCTGACGGAGAAATGCCTGGCAGCCTACGACTCCTACGAGTTCTTTGCCGTGACCTACGCCATCCACAATTTCTGCGTGGTCGAGATGAGCAACCTGTATCTGGATATCATCAAGGACCGGCTGTACTGCGAGAAGGCCGACAGCCTGAAACGGCGCAGTGCCCAGACGGCCATCTGGCATATCCTTGACACCATGGTCCGTCTGCTGGCTCCGATCCTCGCCTTCACCTCCAATGAGATCTGGCTCGCCATGCCTCACGCCGCCGGGGACGATCCCCGTCACGTGATGCTCAACGACATCCGCCGTCCCGATCCTCAGTGGGTCCTGGACGATGAGACGCTGGACTCCTTCGACCGCATGTTCCGCGTCCGCGCGGACGTGAACAAGGCGCTGGAACTCGCCCGGGCCGAGAAGCAGGTCGGAAAGCCGTTGGATGCCGAAGTGACGATCTTTGCGGACGCTTCCGTCCTCGCCGACCTTGAGAAGATGACGTCCGAAAAGCTGGCCGAGTACTGCATCGTGTCCAAGGTGATCATCGAGCCGGGCGCAGGCGCCGGATACGAAGGCGCCGAATATCCGGGCATCACCGTTGCCGTCGTTCCCAGCGAAGCCCCCAAATGCGTGCGCTGCTGGTGCCACGACGAACACGTCGGAGAGAACGCGGCCCATCCGGAGCTGTGCCCCCGCTGCGCGGCCGCCGTCACTGAATAAGGAGGTTTCGACATGATCTATTTCATCATCGCGTTCCTGATCATCCTGTGCGACCAGGCTGCCAAGTACTTCGTCACCCTGAAGTTCGGCCTGGGCGGGAGTCTGGATCTGATCCCGGGCATCCTGCGCATCACCTATCACACCAACTCCGGCGGAGCCTTCTCGATGCTGGACAACTACACGCTGATCCTGACCATCGTGTCCGCCGTCGTCGCCGTCGCCATCATCGTGCTGCTCATCGCTTCAAAGTGGTCCGGCTTCGGCAAGCTCAGCCTGGCCTTCATCCTGGGCGGCGCCATAGGCAACCTGATCGACCGCGTGGTCCTGAAGTACGTGGTGGACATGTTCTACCCCCTGTTCGTGAACTTCGCCATCTTCAACGTGGCCGACATATTCATCACGATCGGCGCGATCCTGTTCATCCTGTTCATCCTGTTCGGCAACAAGCACGCCGGTGACCGGAAGCTGTCCCCGAAGGAGCGCAAGAAGGAGCGGATGACCAGAAAGTACGGCCCCGATGTGGATGAGAGTACGATCACCATCCCCGCCGAGGATATCCGGGCCGCCGAAGAGCGCGCGCTGGAGTCCGCCGACGAGATCGAACCCGAGGGCGACGACGTGACCGTCGTCTACAAGAACCCGATGGTCACCGATGCGGATATCGCGGCCGCCAAGAAGGACGCGGAAGAGAAAAAGGAATACTCTCTGGAAGACATCATGAGGGAATATGGACACGATTTTTGAGGTCCCCGCCGACTGTGACGGCGAGCGCCTGGATCTTGTCCTCGGGCAGCAGCTGTCCGGACTTTCCCGCAGTGCCGCCCAGAAACTGATGGATAACGGCCTTGTCACCTGCGGTGGCAGGGCCGTTAAGAAAAATATGCGGGTCAGAGCGGGCGATCTGATCTCCGTTTCCCTGCCCGAGCCGGAGCCCGCGGAGGCCCGTCCGGAGGATATTCCCCTGGATATCGTCTGGGAGGACAGCGACATCATCGTCGTCAACAAGCCCCGGGGCATGGTTGTCCACCCGGCTCCCGGCCACACCGGCGGCACTCTGGTCAACGCGCTGCTGTACCACTGCGGAGCGGAACTCTCCGGCATCGGAGGCGTGATACGTCCCGGAATCGTGCACCGTATCGACAAGGACACCTCCGGGCTCCTGGTCGCCGCGAAGAATGACGCGGCACACGCGTCGCTCTCCGCCCAGCTGGCGGACCGGAGTCTGTCGCGGATCTATCAGGCGGTCGTGTGCGGCCGTCTGCGCGACGACGAGGGAACGGTCGACGCCCCCATCGGACGCCATCCCACGGACCGCAAGCGCATGACCGTGACGGACAGGAACGGCCGGCCGGCCGTCACCCACTACCAGGTCCTGGCAAGATACAGCGGCTACACGCACGTCGAGTGCCGTCTGGAGACCGGGCGCACCCATCAGATCCGCGTGCATATGGCGTATATCGGCCATCCCCTCCTGGGCGACACCGTATACGGGAGAAAAAAACCGGAGAAGGGGCTGGACGGCCAGTGCCTGCACGCCGCGCAGCTGAAACTGATCCACCCCTCCACGGGGGAGCCGATGTCTTTCAGCGCCCCGCTCCCCGACTGGTTCACCGACGCGCTGTCCCGGCTGGGGCCGGCGGAATGATGAAGCACGCGGAAATTGCCATTTTCCGCCCGCTGTGATAGACTTTCCCTGTACCGCCGCATTCCTGCGGCGCACAGGATCAGAATTACGAATACAGGAGGTTTGCTTATGGCTTATTGCGTACGATGCGGCCAGCAGCTCGAGGACGGCATGAACTTCTGCCCCGTCTGCGGCACGGCCGTGACAGCCGCCGGCACGCAGCAGGAGCAGCCGATCCCCATTGCCGAGACCGCCCCCGCCTATGATCCGGCCACCGCGACGGATTACCGGGTGATCCTGTTCAGCCGGGGAAGCTGCAGCGCGGCGAACGCGCGGGCCCTGCTGAGAGACATCCTCGGCTATTCCTCTTCCGAGGCCAGGAACATCCTGACCATGGCTCCGGTGGAGATCGCGTGCAACCTGAACATGGCTCAGGCGCTGTATCTGGCCCAGGCACTGACGGAATACGGGATCGAGGTCACGGTATGCAACTCCCAGGGCTACGTCAACGTGCCTCAGGCCGCCGCTACCTCCGTCTACGACCGGACCGGCAGTTTCGTCCCCGCCGTTGCCAGTGCGCTGGCGGCGCTCTCCGTTGCCAACCGGGTCCGCGAGATCCGCCGCTGGACCGTCGGGCCCCGGCCGAACCTGTACAGGCTGAGTTTCCGGCCGAGTCCTCCTCCGAGAAGCGCCCGCCGCTACAGCAGTTTCGGCATCTTCCATCCGGCTCCGCGTCCGGCGCCCCGGCCGGTGTCCCCCCGTCCGGTCGTCCCTCCCGTTCCGAAAGGCATCTTCGGCGGCAGGCCCTCCGGCACGCCGGTGCGTCCGTCCGGCGGAAGGCCTGCGGGCGGCGCAGGAAACCGGCCGCCCCAGAACGGCGCTCCCAGGCCGGGCGGAAGGCCGGGCGGAGCCGGCAGTTTCGGCGGCAAACCCGGCGGCGGTTCCCGTCCCTCCGGCGGAAAACCGGGCGGGCGCGGCGGACAGCGCTTCTGACGGCGTCTGTCCGATATACCAGAACAGGAAGTGATCCCCACGAAAGCAGAAAAGAGAAAAATGGGTGACCGCAAGGACGGCCGCCTGATCCGCGAACTGGATCCCATGCATTTCATCACACCGCTGCTCTACCCCAACCGGTGCGACAACGAAGCCTACATCTCCGTCAAGGTGGATCTGGAAGCCATCAACCGGTACGTGGCGGAACTCAACGAGTCCGATCCGGATTTCAGGTACACCATGTTCCACATCATCGTGGCGGCGATCATCAAGGTCATCACCCTGCGCCCGAAGCTGAACCGGTTCATCGCAAACAAGAATTTCTACCAGCGCAACGAGGTCTCCGCCTCCTTCGTGGTCAAGAAACAGTTCAATGACCAGGCGGAGGAGGGACTGGCCTTCATCCACGCCCGGCCGGACAGCACGCTGTTCACCATCCGGGACGATCTGAAAAAGCAGATCACCACGGTGAAGAAGGAGGGCGCCGTCGACGCCTCCTCCGATGCCATGGACATGTTCAACAAGATGCCGCGGTTCCTGTCCAAGTTCATCGTCTGGGTCATCACCCGCCTGGACAAACACGGCTGGGTGCCTCAGTCCCTGATCGACACGGATCCCTACTACAGTTCCGTGGTCCTGTCCAATCTCGGTTCCATCAGGCTCAAAAGCGGCTATCATCATCTGACGAACTGGGGCACATGCTCCCTGTTCTGCATCGTCGGCGAAAAGAAGACTGCCCCGGTATACGCCCCCGACGGGACCTATGCCATGAGGGAGTCCCTGGACCTCGGCCTCACCGTGGACGAACGGCTGGCCGACGGCTATTACTATGCAAAGTCCATCCGCCTGCTCAGTTATCTGCTTCAGCACCCGGAGGAACTTGAAAGACCAATGAGTGAGGAAGTAGCATATGAGTGAGACAATTCCCGTAAAGGCGCCGTGGCTCGCGTTCCGCGGCGAAGTACCCGCGACGCTGGAATACCCCGACTGCAGCATGGCGCAGGCGGTGGAGCAGGCGGCAGAGCTGTATCCCGACAAGACGGCCTACGTCTTCATGGGAAAGAAGACCACGTACCGGGCCATGGTGGAATCCATCCACACCTGCGCCCGCGCCCTGAAGGCGATCGGCGTGCGTTCCGGCGACCGGATCACCATCGCGATGCCCAACTGCCCGCAGGCGGTCAGCCTCTTTTACGCCACCAACCTGGTGGGCGCCGTGGCCAACATGATCCATCCTCTGTCCAGCGAGAAGGAGATCGAGTTCTTCATCAAGGAGTCCGGCTCCCTTTACGCCGTCACCCTGGATCAGTTCTACGGCAAGTTCGAGGCTATCCGGAAGAACGTGAATCTCGAGAACATCATCATCGCCTCCATCAAGGACGCCCTGTCCCGCCCTGTCAAGGCGGGGTACATGCTGACCGAGGGACGGAAACAGGAGAAGATTCCCAAGGACGCCCCCGTGATCCGCTGGCATGAATTCATCCACCGCGGCATCAGCAACTACTGGAAATACCGGGACGACAAGAAGGGCGACGACGTCGCCGTCATCCTGTACTCCGGCGGCACCACCGGTACCACCAAGGGCATTCTGCTGACCAACCGCAATTTCAACGCCCTGGCTAAGCAGATCGTTGCCACCAACCCCATGTTCCGTCCCGGGGACAAAATGCTCGCCGTCATGCCCATGTTCCACGGCTTCGGCCTGGGCGTCACGATCCATTCCATGCTCGCCAGCGGCGGATGCTGCATCCTGGTCCCCAGATTCACCCCCGCGAGTTACGCCAAAATGATGGTGAAATACCGCTGCAACCTCATTGCAGGCGTTCCCACGCTGTATGAGGCCCTGCTGCGTCTCCCGAAGATGGAGAACGCCGACCTCAGCTGCCTCAAGGGCGTGTATTCCGGCGGCGACAGCCTGTCCATCGAACTGAAGAAACGGTTCGACCAGTTCCTGTTCGATCATCACGCCAGCATCCAGGTGCGCGAGGGCTACGGCCTGACCGAGTGCGTCACCGCCTCCTGCCTCACACCGTACCACCAGTCCCGCGAGGGCAGCATCGGCATTCCCTTCCCGGATACGTACTACAAGATCGTGAAGCCCGGCACCCAGGAGGAGGTCCCCTATGGCGAGGAGGGCGAGATCTGCCTGGCCGGTCCCACCGTCATGAAGGGTTATCTGGACCGTCCGGAGGAGACCGCGGACACGCTGCAGAAGCACGCCGACGGCCTGACCTGGGTCCACACCGGCGACCTCGGCGTCATGGACAAGGACGGCTTCGTCTATTTCCGCCAGCGCATCAAGCGCATGATCATCACGAGCGGCTACAACGTGTATCCCGGCCAGCTGGAGAACATCTTCGATGCCCACGAGCTGGTGCAGATGAGCTGTGTGATCGGAGTGCCGGACCCGCTGAAGATGCAGAAAGTGAAAGCCTTTGTCATGCTGAAGCCCGGTGTGCCGGCCACTCAGGAGACGAAGGACACGCTGATGGCCTATGCCCGGAAGAACATCGCCAGATACGCCATGCCCTACGACATAGAGTTCCGTGAGGAGCTCCCCAAGACGCTCGTTGGCAAGGTTGCCTACCGGCTGCTCGAGGAGGAGGAACTGGCCAAGCTGGCGAAGGATGCTCCCGCCGAAGAAGAGACCGCCCCCGAGGCCATCGAGAATCCCGAAAGCTCCGAAGACACGGAACAGGCCTGACGGGCACCATATCCCCGAGAACAGCGGACCGCCGAGATAACCCGGCGGTCCGTTTTCTTTCCTCCTCCCCCGATACGGTCCCCTCTTGCCATTTTCATCATGGGAAGCTATAATGTGAGCAGCAAATTAGCCTTTGCTAACTAATAGCGGCGAGTCCGCTTCATGCACAGGCAGGCGGAAAGCGAGGATGGAAACATGAACAGGATTACGGTTAAGATCGAGGGCATGAGCTGCGGGATGTGCGAGGTGCACGTCTGCGACACGATCCGGAACACGGTTCCCTCGGCGAAAAAGGTCTCCGCTTCGAGGATCCGGGGTGAGGCCTCCTTCCTGACGGAGGCGCCCGTCGACGAGACGGCTCTGAAAAAAGCCATCGATATGACGGGATATACCTGTCTGGGGATGGAATCCTCTCCCTATGAAAAGAAAGGTCTGTTCGCCCGGAAATGAGCACTGTTTTCACGGGACTCCTGATACCCTTTCTGGGAACGGCGGCCGGATCAGCCTGCGTGTTTTTTCTGAGGAAGGATCTCCGGCCCGGCGTACAGCGCGCCCTGACCGGTTTCGCGGCGGGCGTGATGGTGGCGGCCTCGATCTGGAGCCTGATCGTCCCGGCCATCGAGCAGTCCTCGGGAAAAGGGCGCTGGGCGTTTCTTCCGGCTTTCACCGGCTTCTGGCTCGGCATCCTGTTCCTTCTCCTTCTGGATCACGCGATTCCGCACCTGCACAGGAGCGTCGACCGCTCCGACCGGCCGGAAGGCCCGAAGAGCAGGCTGGACCGGACAGTGATGATGGTGCTCGCCGTGACCCTCCACAACATTCCCGAGGGCATGGCGGTGGGCGTCATCTACGCAGGCCTGATCTCCGGCTCGGCGAACATCACGGCGGGCGGAGCGCTCGCTCTGGCGCTCGGCATCGCGATACAGAACTTCCCGGAAGGCGCGATCATCTCCATGCCGCTGTTCGCCGAAGGAAAGAGCAGACGTCGGTCTTTCTGGCTCGGCGCGGCTTCCGGAGCGGTGGAGCCGCTCTTCGGCGGACTGACGGTCCTGGTCGCGACCCTCGTCGTCCCGGCAATGCCGTACCTTCTCTCCTTTGCCGCCGGCGCCATGCTGTACGTGGTCGTGGAGGAACTGATCCCGGAGATGTCCGCGGGCGAGCATTCCAACGTCGGCGTCGTTTTCTTTGCCGTCGGTTTCAGCGTGATGATGGCTCTCGACGTGGCGCTGGGATAGACTCTTCCCCGTTGCTTTCCGCCTCCCTGCGTGCTATTCTTGACATGATGATAATGACAACATTCAGGGAGGATGATACGTATGGCCAGTGAAAAGCGTGATTTGTTTTCACTCGTCCAGTCCGCAGGCAAGACCGCCTCGGATCTTTTCGACAAGACAAAGGACGCCGCTCGGACGTTCATCGATGAGCATGACCTAGACGAGATCGATACCGAGGACGTTGCCGAAGCCGCAGACAAGGTGTGGAAGAAAGTTGGCAAAACAGCTACAGCCGTATATGAAGGCGTGAAAGAGGGTAGCGCCCAGCTCAGTGAAAGAGTCGCTCAGGCTAGATATGAAGCAGATCTGAAAACCCTGAAACCTATTTTTCCTGGGGATGTCGGCACTCCGGATTTTTCGATGTCCAAACTGATTCGCCTGACTCAGATGGACCGTAGACGAGCTACCAGCGAGGCGTGTCGGGGTTCCATAGGCTATGATTCATCTCCGAAAGACGTCCGCGTCGTAAACCTGTATACCGACCATCTGGATGAGTTTGGTATCACATTCTATCCGGACACGGGGAGCGAAATCTACTATGTTGATCCTGCCGATCGTACGAACTATATCGCACTCGATGATTATTTCCATTATATGAAAATGGCACGGATCACCGAGCTCCAGAAACTGGCACAGGATCTCGGTGCCAAATTCTTTCGTGTTACTTACAAAGAGGAAAGACGTACGCTGACGCGACAGGCCGGGAGTGTAAAGCTGTCTGCAAAGGGATACGGTTCAGCATCTGCGGACTATGCACACATGGATTCCTCCGCCGTTTCTTCGGAAATCGCCGCGGAGATGCATCTGCCTGGCCATGAGCCTGTTCAGCCTACTCTCGTCTATTTGAGAAAGGATCCTGCCATTCGATCCCTGATTGAGTTACGTCTGTCTCCGAACCCTATCACGCATCAGAAACTCATTGTTCATCTCAGTAATTCCTCCGGTATGAAAGAAAGCGAAGCGGCTAGAATTGACGCAGCGCTTGGCGCTATGAAGTGCGCCGGGAACGCTTCCGTGGTTAGCGAGGTGCAGAGCGAGTCCCGGAGATATCTGGAATATGAGATCGATTTCTGACCAATGACACAGAAAGGACGCCGTTCCGGCCGGAACGGCGTCCTTTTTCTTTCTCACGGTCTTCTGTCATGCCTCCAGCGCCCGTCTGACGGCGCGGATGTACTCCGGCGTGGTGCCGCAGCACCCTCCGAC
>JAEEGL011814272.1_pt1 | contig 22455 bp, 17 predicted proteins | sample 9134231 | NCBI WGS metagenome assembly JAEEGL01 (sample SAMN16246548, study PRJNA631951) | gut metagenome | biome: gut microbiome; feature: rumen; material: fiber-attached | host: Bos | place: Iran: Karaj | collected 2018-10
CAAATACAACAAACGCTGTTTATTCAATCGGATACGATGAATCAATTACAGCTGCCGGCTTAATTGCAAAGATGAACGCTGATGAAAATATGGCTACTGCTTATGCAACCATTGTTTCAATGTATCAGGCAGGAGTTAATGCAGCTCTTACCGCTGCTGGACTTTCTGAAGGTGAGGTTACTGTAACAAAAGACCACATTGCTTTCTATTTCTTTGCAAATACAGAAGACTGGACGGCATTTGACGAGGCTGATGAAGATAACGCAGAAGCAATTGCAGCAGCAGTTGCAAACGCTGTAACAACAATCAATGCTGGTGAAGCTGTATACATAAATATTGGCATGACAGATGCATTAAAAAATGCTGTAGCAAATAAAATTGCTTCAATTGGTGCTACTGCAACTACAGACAGCTGGAATCTTGTAGGTATTGAAAGTCTTGGAGAAACAACATTGGGTTCTTCAGCTGCAGGAATTGATGCTGATTATAATTTAGCTGGTGCAAGTGGAAATCTGAATCTTACATTCACTAAATCAGGTACTGGTGTTGGAATAACAAAGGGTACCCCTTCATATAAGAAACATGGTAGCGGAACTATCATTAAAAGAGACTGCTTGAAGATTTCTGACGTTAAAGGTGCTGTAAAACTTACAGTAACTTATGGAATTACTTCTAAAAAAAATGCAGATGACCGTTTTCTTGAAGTAACTATTGGTTCAGATGGAACAACAGTTCAAACTTCGAACCCTGTACAATCTACAGATCCAGAAACATACACAGTTGACATCGATGGTGGTACAGATGGTGTAGATGTATATATTGGTGCATCTAATGAAACATATATTGCAGCAATTACTATTTCTGAACAGGAATAATTACAAGATAATAGCCATGTTTTGTTAACATGGTTACAAACACAAAAGCGGCAGAGAAAAATCTGTCGCTTTTTTTGTATGTATTAATAAATAAAATCATGGTATAATAGCAGTATGAAAAAAATTAGCATTTTAGTTATTTACCTTCTGCTTCTTTTTGCTGCAGGCTGTTCTTCGGCTCAAATTGCTCCTGCCGAAAATGAAGTGATTATTTGTCGGGGAAAACGTCAGGCTTATTTTCCTGATATAAGTTCCGAAAAAATTTACTTTAATGATTTTCTCTTTGAACCATTTTTATTTTTTAATAATCCAAGATTTGATTTATACAGGCAGACTGTAACTAAAGCAGAAGTTTCTGCCAGTCCTGGCACAAATCAGAATAAAGTTGAACTGAAAGAAAAATCAGTTGATTATGAATTAATATGTTTTAATCTAGGCTGTGGTATTTACATCGATGTTACGGGAAATGTCTTTTTAAATCCCTTGGAATATTTTGGAATTTCCTCTGATTTAAAAATTATTGATAAATTTGGTCTTTTTGATAAAAATCTTTATACCTTTATTGATAATAATCTGTATTTAAAAAAACAACTTCAAGTTAGTGCTGGTGTTGAAGATGGGGAAATTTTTATCAGTCATGGAAATGCTATTTTTGGAAAAAAACTTTCTGTACTTCGTCAACAGGATGATTACTTTTTGTTTGAAAAGAAAAAGGGTCTTTCTACCGACCTGCCAGAAACCTTTAAACTTGAAAGCAATGTTTTGACTATGTCTCATAATTTTTTAAAAATCAAAACGGAATACAAGATTGTTAACAGTGGGAACCGAATTGATATTTTCAAAAATGAAAGACGGCTTGTTACAATTTTTGCTACAAAAGATATGGTATTAACTTGTAAGGATGATAACAACGGTCAATCTATCAGTTTTAAAAATAACATATTAACTGTTACAGAGTATGGCAACCGATAATAATCTGTGATATAATTTTAAGCATGAAAAAAATAACTTTTGTCTTTTGTTTATTTTTTTTGATTTCTTTCGCTTTATTTGCTGCACCTAAGGAATTATCTTTTCCTAAAAAAGGAAAAGTTCTTTTTGATAAAGCTGAAAAATACAAGAATCTTCCTATGGCTTCGGATTCTGCGAATGAAATAGGAATACCTGATTTCAGCATTAAGTATTGTTTTAATAAACCAAGAATTGATATATTTCGTCAGCAGAATTTCAGTGCAATTTCTACAAAGAAAGACAAAAAATCTGATAAACAGAAGGATAATTTTTTTCCTTATGATCCATTGTGTTTTTATCTTGGATGCGGTATTTATGTTGACGTAAACGGAAACATATTTCTTAATCCAGTCGAAGCCTTCGATATTGTTATAGAAAAATCTTTTATTGATAAAACAGGTTTAACTCCAGAAGAAAAATATATCCAGGAAGCAAATTATCTTTATGCTGCAGATAAAAAAGGAAAAAAGGAATTTTTACTGTATTATCCAGGAATTGAGGAAAATCAGCTTTATGGAAAAAAAGAGAAGTTTTCAGATAAAAATTCGGCATTAATTTTTGATGAAACAGAACACAAATACATTTATCTTGATGTAAACCGTGCGGAAAATACTGTTCCAACAAGTTTTGAATACACTCAGGGTTTTTTCAGATTCTGGCCTGCAAGTAGATCAAATCCTACCGAATTTTCAATTCGCTTTTTTCCAAAAAAGATTGAAGTTACAAAAGATAAGCAGGTAATAAAGACAATAATCAAGTCTGATGATGCACTTATCATACAGGATTCTAAAATAAAGGGAATTCTTCTGCAGCGTATAAATAATGTAATTCTGTATTCAACTTACGGGATGTAAAATTGAAAAAAACTCTATTTTTTTCAATTTTTTTTATATTATCGGAAATTTTTGTTTTTACTCAGGAAGCATTAAAATCAGTAGAAGAAGCTTATTATGATTTTCTGGTTTTAAGTGGTTGCTCAGAAAAAAATTATATCAACTATAGAACATTGTCAGATAACAAATACACAATTATTGAAGTTAAAGAAGAAGATTCTGACCAAACAGGTAATAACGAAAAATCAGAAAAAAATACAGAAGAAAAAAAATGTATTAGATTTGAAAATTTTCCCTGGCAGAAAAAAAATCTTGGAAAAAATTATCAGGTTTTTAATTTAAATAAAAATGATGAAAACTGGTTTATCAATGGGATAGATAAATCCTTTAATTATAAAATTTATGGCCCGGAATATTTTTGCAGTTATAACACTGATTATCCTTTTGGACAAAATGATGCAGATTTGTGGCAGGGGCGTGGTTTTAACATGAATATTAGTCTGGGTGCAAAAGCATCGGGTTTTGGTTTCGATTTGACAATTAAGCCGACTTTTGTTTTTTCGCAGAATAAATATTACAAAATAATGGCTGCTTCAGGAAATGGAATAAGTGAATATGGATATTTCTGGGGGAATGGACATGTAGACGCGCCACAAAGGTTTGGTTCAGAAAAAATTGCTGATTTTAGCTGGGGTGATACTGAGATTCGATATTCTTACAGAGCTTTTACAGTAGGGTTCGGAACACAGTCTGTCTGGATTGGACCAGCAGTGGAAAATTCCATTATGCTTTCGAATAATGCTCCTGTTTTTCCTAAACTGGATTTTGGCTTCAAGAGAACAGAAATAAAAATACCCGGGAAAAATATTTCTTTAGGAAATTGTGAATTCAGGTTGTATTATGGATATCTTTCAGAAAGTGATTTTTTTGATACAAATGCAGATAATAATCATAACCTGCTTACTGGATTTACCTTATCATATTCACCGGCCTGGAAACCACTCAAAGGACTTTCTTTAGGTGCTACAAAAATCTGTCTTTCAAAATGGGGAGATAATATGCAGAAATATATCAATCCATTTTATATGAGAAATAACTGGCAGGGAGAAACTCTTGGTGAAGATCAGTATGCTGCTTTATCTTTTGACTGGCTTGTATCTTCGGCTGGAATGGAAATATATGCAGAAATTGGAATTGATGATCAGCCTGCTGCAGGATACAGTTTTTATGAATATGCCCGCTGGCCGTTTCATACTGTAGCATATACTGTGGGAATAAAAAAAACTGTTGAGTTTTCTGCAATAAAAAAGATTTATGGTGTATTTAACTTTGAATGGAATTCCAGTGAAGCTTCACAAGATTATCAGTTCTGGGATGGTTCAACTTATAATTTTGGTTTTCATGGTAAAATAACACAGGGAAAAACAAATCGCGGACAATGGCTGGGATATGGTTACGGTTGTGGTGGAAACAGTCAGATTTTATCTTTTACTGTTTTTTCTAAACACGGCTATGATAAAGTTTTAATTGGGCGAAATAATCCGGATAACAGTTATATCTGGAATATGGCTGTAGAAAAAAAGGCTTCAGAATTATTGTATAATTATTTTTCTTCACAGAAAGCAAACTTTTATTCTGGTTATGAAACTATGTGGTTTATTTTTCCGCAGTTAAGGATAAGTGCAGGTTTTTTATATAATCTGATAATTAATCCATTTTATGAAAAAGCAGATACATCAAAAGGATATACAGACTATTCGGTAAGGCATTATACAGATAATTTTAGATTTACATTCTCAGCAAAATACAGTTTTTAAATGCCTGTAAAAACAAAAAATCTACAAAATATAACAAAAATATAATGCCTTGAAAAATATGCTTTATAGGTGTATTATTGAAATAAGCATCTATTTATAATAGTAAAGAGTTTTCGAATTTTTATAAAACTGATGCTCATCTAAACTTGTTAATCTTTATTACAGGAGGACGAAATGTCCAGAAAAAAACAGTCGATGGACGGTAACCAGGCTGCTGCTCATGTAGCATATGCTTTCACAGAAGTAGCTGGAATTTACCCAATTACACCATCTTCACCGATGGCTGACTTTGTTGACCAGTGGTCTGCAAATGGTCAAAAAAACATATTCGGTACACAGACAAAAGTTATCGAAATGGAATCTGAAGCTGGTGCTGCAGGAACTGTGCACGGTTCACTGGCAGCTGGTGCATTAACAACAACTTTCACAGCATCACAGGGTCTTCTTTTGATGATTCCAAACATGTATAAAATTGCCGGAGAGCAGCTCCCTGGTGTTTTCCATGTTTCAGCCCGTTGTGTTGCAAGCCAGTCATTGAATATTTTTGGTGACCATTCAGACGTTTATGCATGCCGCCAGACAGGTTTTGCTATGCTTGCAGAAAGCAATCCACAGGAAGTTATGGATTTAGCTCCTGTTGCTCACCTTGCAGCAATCGAGGGAAAAGTTCCTTTCTTAAACTTCTTTGATGGTTTCCGAACATCACATGAAATCCAGAAAATCGAAACCTGGGATTATGCAGATCTTAAAGAAATGTGCAACATGGATGCAGTAAAAGCTTTCCGTTCTCATGCACTTAATCCTGAACATCCTGCAATGCGCGGTTCTCATGAAAACGGAGACGTTTTCTTCCAGCACCGTGAAGCATGCAATACTGCTTATTTAGATCTTCCTGCTGTAGTAAAAAAATACATGGCAAAAATCAATGCCAAGTTAAGCACAAATTATGACCTTTTCAACTATTATGGTGCAAAAGATGCTGACAGAGTAATTGTTGCAATGGGTTCTATTTGTGATGTTGCAGAAGAGGTTGTTGATTACCTCAATGCAAAAGGCGAAAAAGTTGGACTTATTAAAGTACGCTTGTATCGTCCATGGGTTTCAGAGGCTTTCCTCGAAGCTCTTCCAAAAACCTGTAAAAAACTTGCAATTCTTGACCGCACAAAGGAACCAGGTTCTCTTGGTGAACCACTTTATCTTGATGTTGCAACAACACTTCATGAAGCAGGCTTGAATGATATCAAGATTTGTGGCGGACGTTATGGTCTTGGATCAAAAGATACACCACCGTCAAGTGTATTTGCAATTTTCACAGAACTTGCAAAAGCTTCTCCAAAAGCACGCTTCACAATCGGTATTGTAGATGATGTTACAAACCTGTCATTACCAGAAGTAAAACCAGCTCCAATTACAGCAGCAAGCGGTACAGTAGAATGTAAATTCTGGGGTATTGGTGGTGACGGTACAGTAGGTGCAAACAAAGACTCTACAAAAATTATCGGTGATCACACAGATAAATATATTCAGGCATATTTCCAGTATGACTCTAAGAAAACAGGCGGTATTACAATTTCTCACCTGCGCTTTGGGGATAAACCAATCAAGAGCCCGTACTACATCAATCAGGCTGACCTTGTAGCATGTCATAACCAGTCATATATCGTTAAGGGATATAAGATGGTTCAGGATGTTAAGAAGGGAGGAACATTCCTTATCAACTGTCAGTGGACTGACGAAGAGCTTGATAAACATCTTCCTGCTGAATCAAAAAAATATATTGCTGAAAACAATATCAAGGTATACACAATCAATGCTGTAAAACTTGCAACAGAAGTTGGACTTGGAAAGAGAACTTCAACAGTTCTTCAGAGTGCCTTCTTTACACTTGCAAAAGTTCTTCCGATTGATGAAGCAATCAAGTACATGAAAGAAAAAGTTGTTGCAAAATTCAGCAAAAAAGGTCAGGACATTGTAGACATGAACTGCAAGGCTATTGACCTTGGAAAAGATGCTCTGCACGAAGTAAAAGTTCCGGCATCATGGGCAAATCCAGCTGCTGATGCAAAGAAACCAGCACTTTCTGGTGAAGCAAAAACTGTAGCAATGGTAGAAAAACTGATGAACCCGATTGCTCTTATGGATGGTGATGCACTTCCTGTATCAGCATTCAAAGATTGTGCAGACGGACAGTTCGAACTTGGTGCATCAGCATATGAAAAACGTGGAACAGCTGTTATGGTTCCAGCATGGGATTCTGCAAAATGTATTCAGTGTAATAACTGTGCATTCGTTTGTTCACATGCAACAATTCGCCCATATCTTCTTTCTGATGCAGAAGTTAAAGCAGCTCCAGCAGGTCTTGTAGCTGTAGACACTAAACCAAAGCCAGGTGCATACAAATACACAATGTCTGTTTCTCCGCTCGATTGTATGGGATGTGGTGAATGTGTTACTGTATGTCCTACAAAAGCAATCGAAATGGTTCCACAGGAATCACGCCTTGAAGAGCAGCCGGTTTGGAACTACCTTGTTGCCAATGTATCTAAGAAAGCAGATTCTGGATATGCAGATTCAACTGTAAAAGGCAGTCAGTTCAATCAGCCGCTTCTTGAATTCTCTGGTTCATGTGCTGGTTGTGCTGAAACTTCATATGCCCGTCTGATTACACAGCTCTTTGGTGAGCACATGTATATTTCAAATGCTACAGGATGTTCTTCAATCTGGGGTGGTCCTGCTGCAACATGTCCATATACAATCAACAAAGATTCAAAGAAAGGTCCAGCCTGGGCTAACTCATTGTTCGAAGACAATGCAGAACATGGACTTGGTATGTACATGGGACAGAAATTCATCCGTGATGACTTGATATCTAAGTTAAATGAAATTGCATCTGGTGACAAAGCTCCAGCTTCACTCAAAGATGCGATTGCAAAATTCATGGAAACAAAAGATTCAACAATCGGTAACGTTGAACCATGCAAGAATTTGATTGCAGAACTTGAAAAACTTGATTGTGACTGTGAAGTACGCAAAGAAATTCTTGAAAAGAAAGATTATCTGTCTAAAAAATCTGTATGGATAATGGGTGGAGACGGATGGGCTTATGACATCGGTTTCGGTGGATTAGACCACGTTCTTGCCTCTGGTGAAAATGTTAACGTTATGGTATTTGATACAGAAATGTATTCAAATACTGGTGGACAGGCTTCTAAAGCTTCAAATATTGGTGAAGTTTGTCAGTTTGCTGCAGCTGGAAAAGAAATCGGTAAAAAATCTCTGGCTGAAATTGCTATGAGCTACGGATATGTATATGTAGCACAGATTGCATTAGGTGCAAATCCTGCTCAGGCTCTTAAGGCAATTCAGGAAGCTGAAGCATATAATGGTCCTTCACTTATCATCGGATATGCTCCATGTGAATTACATGGTGTTAAGGGTGGTATGAATTATTGTCAGGATGAAATGAAAGCTGCTGTAAAGGCTGGTTACTGGAACTTATTCAGCTTTAACCCGGCACTTAAAGCAGAAGGAAAGAATCCGTTTACTCTTACTTCTAAAGAAGGTGATGGAAGCTATCAGGCATTCCTTGCTAATGAAACACGTTACTCTTCACTTACACGTAAGTTCCCGCAGCGTGCAGAATTCTTGTTTAAGAAAAATGAGGAAGCTGCAAAGGCTAAGTTCGAGCACTTACAGAAGTTAATTGAATTGTACAAATAGTTTTATGCTGATGAGCTGAAGGCTCACAGCATAAAACGCTATGAACACGACCTGCCTGCTGGCAGGCGTGTCAAACTAGTTTCGAGCCGACATTACTTATGTAATGCGGCTCAAACCATAAGGGATAGTTCTTGCTGTCCTTTTGTGTTTTAAAACGGTAAAAAAATATGCTGTCCTTTGAGAAGTTTTTGTTTAACTTCCAGGACAGCCCCTTGTTGTTTTACTTATTTATTTTTTTGGAACAGGGTAGCCTCGTTCTTTTGCAGTGGCATTTAAATCCCAGTATTTTTCTTTATCTGCCTGATATTTTCCTGTATCGGTATTAAATACACGATTCATAATTTGATCACGGTTAGAATATTCTTTTTTGTAAACCTTAGGTGAAATATCGGCAGAATCTTTCCAGCGGCCGTTAGGATTTCCAACCAGGTGGTCAAAGCTTACATTGTATTCTTTCCAGCCGACATTGCTTGAATCTCCAAAGAAAACCGGTTCTTTTCCCACATACCATTTCTGGCTGTGTACATTTCCTTCACCTGTAAAATGTGTATTGATGATAGCAGCATTATCGTAATATGGTGACTTTGCTTTTTCTTTGGCTGTTGCACGTCTTCCATAAAAAGCAAGCTGATTTTTATCAACTGTTACAATACTGTTGTAAAGAACAAAACCTTTCGGAACAATTGGGTTTTCCTGAGAACCTACTCGGGTTTCAAAAATATAGGCTCTGTCTTTTACATATCGAAGGCAGCGTAAGTAACAGCTTTCGAAAAGGGCTACATCAGCAGTTCCCCAGATGAAGTCAACATCACCTTCTACATAACAGTGATAGAACCAGCATTTTCCGGAAATCTGCATTGTATCCTGATGTCCCTTGAAAGAACAGTTGTAAGCAGTGAGTGTATGTCCGTCACCTTTTGCAAAGAAAAGTGTTTCTGCCTGAGCATTTCCGCTTGGATAAGGGTTTGTTGTTATGTATGCTTTTTGTCCATCGGCAAGATTTGTAAATGTAAGATTTTCAAGAATAAGATTTGCACCAGTAAAATAAAAACTTACCCGTGTACTTTGGGAACCGTTCATGTCATTGCAGTTAATGTATGAAATTTGTGTCGCCTGTCCATAATCGGAAGTGTCCCCCTGGATAATTACATTTGCTGTTCCAGTATAGCGTAGTAATTCATAATACGAACCAGGAGCAACTTTAATGGTGTAAGTTCCTTCAAGCCCAGAAATAAAATCCAGAGCTCCCTGAATTGAAGCAAAATCAGCACGACTTGAGTTGCTTACTGTAACTGTGTCTTTAACTTGTGGACCTGCTTTTGTAGTAAAGGAAAAAACTTTATCATTAAAAGTTACTGAGTATTTTGAGGAAGGTTTAATAATGCCGTAATGTGGCTGAATTATAAATTCTTTTCCTGAGCCAAGAATAAGTTGTGGACCGACATTTATCTGTGTTCCGTCTGCAAAAGTCTGTACTTCATCAAAGCGTTTAATTGTGTCGATAATATTTCCTGATTCATCTGCAATTGTAACAGTAAAATCTTTATCTGGAGTAAAGTCTTCATCTAAAGTTACTTTTAGAGTGCAGTCATAAGGTGCCTCCGTAGCACCGTCAGCAGGATAAAAACTTGTTGCAAAGGATAAACCTGATAAAAGAACAAGAGTTAATAAAAATAAAATTTTTTTCATTTAAAAATTCTCCTTTATAAAAAAGACTGCTGAAAAAACAGCAGTCATGATTGAAAAAAAATTATTAAGCTTTAATTTCTGAAGTTCGCATTTTCATTAAGAATAAGAAAAGAAGCATCAGAGCAATACCAACCGGAAGAGCAATGAATCCACTGGCTATTAATCCCATTTTTGAACAGAGACCTGCAATCAGGTAGGTAATAAAAGAAATTACTGCACACGAAATAGCGTATGGTAATTGTGTTGAAACGTGATTAACGTGGTTTGCCTGTGCTCCTGCTGAAGCCATGATTGTTGTATCGGAAATTGGAGAGCAGTGGTCACCGCAGACAGCACCTGCCATACAAGCAGAGATTGAAATAACACGGATTGGATCATTGATTTCCGGGAATGCAGCAACACAAATTGGAATGAGAATGCCAAAGGTTCCCCATGAAGTTCCTGTTGCAAAAGCAAGTAAACAAGCTATAACAAAGATAATAGCAGGAAGCAGCATTTTTAGGCCCGCAGCTTTTCCCTGAACAAGATTTGCTACAAAGTCGGTTGCACCAAGGCTGTCAGTCATACTTTTTAGTGTCCAGGCTAAAGTTAAGATGAGAATTGCAGGAACCATAGCTTTAAATCCATCCGGGATAGTTTCCATGCATTCGTTGAAAGAGAGAATCTTTCTGCAAAGATAAAAAATTACTGTTGCAATAAAGGCTGCAAAGGAACCATAAACAAGACCGCAGGAAGCATCAGATTCTGCAAAAGATTCTACAAAATTAAGATAAGAAGCATTTGGAACTTTTAAGCCATCAATTTCTTTCATTTTTGTAAAAAATCCGCCGGTATAAATCATTCCGATAACACAGAATATTATTAACGCAGCAATTGGAAATATCAGGTCTATTACCTTCCCTTTTGAATTTGCATTTTGAGATAATTTTTCAGCTTTTTGAGCAACAGAGATATTAGTGTGTTCGTATTTTGCCATAGGACCGAATTCAAATTTCATTAATATCATCGAAATAACCATTACAATTGTAAGCAAAGCATAATAGTTAAAAGGAATGGCTTTACAGAAAAGTACAATTCCATTTTCACCTTCGCCGGCAAAACCAGAAACAGCAGCTGCCCAGGAAGAAATTGGGGCAATGATACAAATTGGTGCTGCAGTAGCATCAATCAGGTAAGAGAGTTTTTCTTTTGAAACACTGTATTTATCTGTGACTGGTTTCATTACAGAACCAACTGTAAGACAGTTAAAATAGTCATCGATAAAAATAAGGACACCAAGAGCAACCGTTGCAAGTTGTGCACCAATTTTAGTTTTGATGTGCTGTTTAGCCCAGTTTCCAAAAGCAGCAGAACCGCCGGCTTTGTTCATCAGACAAACCATGATTCCAAGAATTACTAGAAAAATAATGATACCAACATTCCAGCTGTCAGAAAGCTGAGTAATCATTCCGTCATTGAAGATATGTGTAAAGAAACCTGTAAAACCACTTCCAGCATCAATAGCAAAAAAGATTCCACCGATAACTATACCAACAAAAAGAGAAGAATAAACTTCTTTTGTGATGAGGGCCAGTGCAATAGCAACAATTGCAGGAATTAAGGCCCAGAAGGTTCCAACCATGTGCATGATAATACTTCCTTATTAAAATGATTAGTATTTGATGTTATTTTTGAGTTTTGTAAAATCCTCGTTGAGCGGATCCGAGATTCCGTCTTTTTCGAGTTTTTTAATTACGTCAATAGCGTAGTCCAGCTCATAAAGCAGATTTGTGGCACAATACTGTTTTATGGAAGTAAGTGCTTCAATGGCAGCTTTATTTGTCATATTGTTCCTCCATTTTATTAATAAAATAAACAATACTAAAATTTTATCACGAAATTCTAAAATTTGCAAAAAAATTTTATCAGAGAAAAAAATAAAACTAATTATTATAAGTTGTTAATTATTAAGTGAACAGGCTTTAATCAAAATGTTTATTAAATCTGAATATTCTTTTTTTAGTTTGGTTTTGTTAATTGCCATGATGTGATTGTATTCCATTTGAAAAAGCTTGTCTTTTCCAGAAAGCGGCATATACTGATTTTTTGACATTCTGTAATAATGTTCAATACAACCTTTATTTAAAATGTAAACACGGCAAGATTCTGCAGCAGCAAAAATAAGAGATGCAAGATTTTTAATAAGGGGAAGTTTAGCGGCAAGAGGCAAAGGCAAAACAGAACCGAGTTTATCGCCTAATAAATAGATTCCCTGAAGGATAACGGTTTTGTAAGTATCAAGGTCTTCAACATTTTCATATTTTTTGTCTAAAGCTAACACTTTAGTTTTGTATGCATCAACTTCAGAAGGAACATGCTTGTACATTGTTGATATGGCTTTTCCGATTTGAATCAGCATTGCATCGAGTTTATTTGTCAGGGCATTCATTGTGACTGGATTTTCGAGTTCAGTTTTTGTAAATATGGACTGATAAAAAGGCAACTGTTTTTCCTGATGTTTTAAAAGCCATTGGCGAACACGAAAATCTTTGCATACTTCATCCCGTAGTTTTCCGCGGAAAAGCCCGTCTAAATCTGTAATAATTCTGGCTGAGGTTCCCAGTAAAGAACATATTCTGAAAAAAACACCAAGCTCGTCTTTTCCACCAACATCGATAATGCCAGTTCCGGCACTTCCGGGAATAGAGCCAAGTTTGTTCAGTAAGATAGAGAACATCTGGCGGTCTGTGTAACCTTCTACAAAAATCTGATTATCTGAAAAGAAGAACTGTTTGTGATAGGTATTGAAACGGGGCAAAAATTTACTGATAAGCTGCTGATCGCTGGAGTTCAGTTTTTCGATATGTGTTGGACATCTGTTTACATGACACACGATTACACCGATTAAATCATCCGGATAATGTAAATCAATAAAAAAGGGCGAATGAGTTATCAGAAAAAAAGTTCTGGTTCTGTCTGTTTCTGCAACTTTTCTAATTTCGTTCATAAAAAACACTTGCAGTTGAGGGTGCAGATGCAGTTCCGGTTCATCAAAAATGATGCATTTTTCTGTACTGGAAAAAAGTGTTACCAGAAGATTCAGAATTTCACGAAGTCCGTGACATTCATCTCCCTGTAAATTATATTCTACATTGCGTTCTTTGTTCACTACAATTGGAATTACGTTACCATCGGGAAGGGTAAAAAACCTGATAGATTTAGAAAACATATTTGTAAGAATAGTTTCAATTTTAAGACGTACATTTTGATTTTCTTTAAGGATTGTTAAAATATCAGAATAGTCGGAGCGTTCAGATTTAATGAATTTTGCCGGGTATCCTGTTTTGTCAAAGTTTTTTGCAAGTTCTTCTGCCAGAAGGGTTTTACCTGAACCGTTTGGTCCTACAATAAGATTAATCTGGTTCCATCGGGTTTTATGAAAAACCTGTTTTCCCCATAAAAACGGCATTTTAATTTTGATTTCCTGCAATAACATTGACAGCCTCCACGGATTAAATTATATCACGAAAAAAGTGCTAAGGCAAAAAAAAGGGTACACTTCAATGTGAAGTATACCCTTTTTGGCATAAGAAGCGTAATGTTATTTAACGCGTTCTACAAAAGAGCCGTCACGTGTATCAACTACAACTTTTGTACCAATGTCGCAGAACAATGGAACCATAATTTCGATACCAGTATCAAGCTTTGCAGGTTTTAATGATTTACCGCTTGTATCGCCTTTTACACCTGGTTCACAATATTCGATTGTGCGGACAATGTTGATTGGAAGATTGATACCAACAGGTTTACCTTCATAGAATGTAATCATAACTTCAATGTCATCATCTGGAGTTACATATCCGGCATTGTCTCCAAGATCGTCTTTTGCAAGTTCGAATTGTTCATAAGTGTCCTGATCCATGAAAACATAAGTATCACCATCGATATATGAAAGTTTTACTGTGTGTTCATCAAGATCAACTTCATCAAATTTTTCACCTGAATCAAGACCAAGATCCATTGTCTGTCCTGTTACAATATTCTTTACACGAAGATTTGTAACCTGTCCTGCACGACCAGAGCGCTGTCCAAGTTTTCGCTGAACAATGAGTGGGGCTCCGTCATACATAAAGGATGTTCCTACTTTGAGTTCTGATGTTGCTACCATAATTATTTATTACCTCTAAAAAAAAGATTACTATATTTTACACTATTTTTGAAATAAAAGTCATCAGGTTATGGGCAAGTTCACCGTTTTTTTGTAACTTTATGGAAAAGTTTTTAAACCCGTCAGTGAATTTTTCATAATTAATTAAAAGTTGAAAAAGTAATTCTTTTTTTTCTGCATTATTTTCCTGTTCTGGAGTGTTGTACAAAAGCCAGAATTTTTCGAGTAGAACAAAATCTTCCGGAAAAAAATGTGGTTTCATCTGTTCCAGTAATGCCTTTACTTTAACAAGCTGATAATTGTCGCTTTGGGGATAGGCCTGCCAGATAAAGGGTATACCGATAAGACATGCACGGGCAAGTGAATCTTCACCACGTATAAAAAGAAAATCATAAGAGAATAGATTTAAATCAAAAGCTTCCTGTGGAACAAACCCGGCAATTTCATATGAAAAATTTTTTTTGAATCTGGCACGGGATTTTGTAATTGACGGAATGTTCGAAGTATCTCTTACAAGAATATTTTGAAATTTATTATTATTGTTGTTTTTAAGATATTCAGAAAATTTATTAAGGGCTTGAATTTCAAAACGGATATTTTTGTCGTAGGTAAAAAATAAAATTTTGAAAGAAGTCTTATTCCTTGGAAACAAGGTTTGAGATTTGTGCTTCTGCAAAAGCTGAAAAAAAACTCTGTTTTGTATAAGTCCGCCTGTTTTGTCTGTAAAGCCCGGCATAAAATTTACTTTTTTTACATTGGAACTTCGAGTCAGAGATTGCAGGCAATGAAATTCTTCAGCATATTTTTCAGCAGTTAAGTATTCCAGATTAATTATCTGCGATTGTGGAGCGAGTTTATCAAATAAAAGATTTTCCAGCCAGTCTGGTCTTCCGCATTGAAAACACTCCAGAATAACATGAGGCGGATTATTTTCAAAAAAATTTTCTATCCGCCAGTTTTCGGTAGTCTGGTCGATATTCCAGTCAAAAACTGTAAAAAAAGTTTTATAGTATTTAACAAAGGAATATTTTTTTTCCGGATTAATATCAGGATAAATTTTAGAAAATGAAGAAAGATTGTTACAAACCAAAAGAACCCTGGTATCTTTTAAACGAGGAAAATCATCAATATAATCCAGAATAGCTTTTGTTAATCTGTAGCAGACACCAATATCACCATAGTTGTCTACTACTTTGCAAAGAATGACAATGTTGCGGATCATCCTAAACGATTCTTGCCTAATTCCTGCAAAGAAAGCTTGATTTGTTCTGTATTGTTATGCAGGTTTTCTGTTGCTCTTGTTACAGAACTTGTCAGTTCTTTCATGTTCTGAATTGATTCCAGAAGTTGAGTTGAACCATTTGCCTGTTCAGAGATTGCATTTTGAACTATCTGTTCATGGTTTGTTACTTCTTCAGAAAGAGAAACAACCTGTTCAAATTCATTCAGTGCTGAAATTGTGGTGTCATAAGCATTACTGATGAGGCTTGTAATTTTTTCAAGAACTTCAGAAATCTTCTTGGCTTCATCTCCTGAACTTTCAGCAAGCTTTCGGATTTCATCTGCAACAACTGCGAACCCTTTTCCAAATTCACCGGCATGGGCTGCTTCAATTGCTGCATTCATTGCAAGAAGATTTGTCTGGCTTGCAATGTTCTGAATTACTTCACTCATTTCGCCTAATCCTTTAGAGTTTTCTTCAATTTTTCCGACAATTTCACTTACATTTTCCAGGTTGGATTTTCCGGTTTGTGTAGCATTTCCAAGGGAACTTACGATGCCGGAATTTTTTTCAAGAATATTATTGATAGAATTGATGTTTGCAATCATTTCTTCAATGGCAGCAGATGAAGATTCAACGCTGTTAAGCATTTCCTGAGTAGGACCAACAAGAGCAGAAACTTCAGCATCAGCTATATCAATTTTTTGAACAGCCTGTGAACTGACTTTTTCAACTGTATGATTAAGTTCCGCCTGATGTGCGTCGTGCATTTTTCCAATTTCGATTGCCATATAATGACGGCAGTTTGAAGGTGCGTTTCTTCCGTTAAAAATTGCGACGGCCATCTGCTCACAACTTTTATATCCGCAGGAACCACAGTCCAGAATATCAGCCTGAGTAAACTTGTGCATTTTGCGGAAGATTTCCTGAATCTGTTCCTGTGTTGGTGTTTTGATAATAGATTTTACAAGATCATTTCTGTTATGATACTTTCTTGTATAGAGTCCTGGCTCCCAATATTTGCTGATGGTTTTGTCGAGTTTTCGTTTTCCACGCCGTGACCAGAGTTTTTTTTGGCGTTCGCTGCGGTTTTCTACAAATCCTTCCTGAGAATCAAGATTTACTTTTTTATGTAAGGTTCCGGAACCTGCATTACAACCGGCGGCACAGTTTAAACAGTCAATGAGTTTGAAAACAGGGGCTTCACCTTTTGTGATTGAATCGGCAAGGTTTGCAAAGTAATCAAAAACATGCGGTTGGCCTTCGATTTTTCTTGTCTGATTTGAAATACCTGGAACAAAACGTTCTGCAGTCCGCATCAGTCCGCCTGGTGTTGAATAAAGAACGCCACGTTCGGCAGGCGGATTGTCGTAATCTGTTTTATCGTAACTTGCCAGATTAACTTTATGCTGAGTCATGTATTCATCAAGTGAACGCATTGAAACATTGTAATCACCTAGACCAACATCATCAAATTCGCGGCGTTTTGCATAACATGGTGAAATAACTGCAATTTTACAGTCTTTGTATTGTGGATAGAATCTGCGAATCATTTTCATGGTATGAACCATCGGGCTGTCACAAGGTGCAAGATGCTGGATTAATTCAGGACGATAAAGTTCAATGAAAGTAACAAGAACAGGACATGGCTGAGAAATAACGCATTTTGGATTATTTTTTTTCATGTGTTCAACGTAGGACTTTGTTGTAAGTTCAGCACCAAAACCAACGTCGAATACAGCCTTAACACCAAGCGATTTTAAATAAGTGTTAAGTTCAAGATCCCTGCCTTTAAAAGTTGGAGCAACTGCAGGTGCGACAATGGCAATAATATTTTTTCGTAATTTTAAATCATTAAAAAAAGCAGCAGCATCATCAATACCTGTTCGGGCTTTATGCGTACATGCATCAATACATGAACCACATCCAATACAAAGATCAGAATTAATTTCTGCATATCCGTTAGCAAGTGAATTACACATTTTAGCCGGGCAGATAGCAATACAACGGTGACAGTTTACACACTTGTCTTTGTCAACAAAAATGACAGGTTTTAAATTGCTCATAAGTTATGAAATCCTTCCTATAAAAATAGTATAAATTTCACTTTTTGCTTTGGAGAAATTATATCATGATATTTCTAAAATAGCCATAGGATTTTCATCTGAATATGGAGTTTTTTTGAAATCTGAATACATATTTATTGATGAGAAACCAGCTTCAAGAGCACATTTTTCTATATCTGAAGGCAGGACAGGCATTATTTTTACGTCGTTATCCAGTTCCAGAACTTTTCCAGAACTGATTTCTATGCTTTGTTTAAGATTCCAGGTTCCATCTCCATTGTTTTTCACTTCAGAAAAAAGTTTTGAACGGATGCTTTGTCGTTCAGGCAGTTTGAAAATTGGCTGGTCAATTAGTTTTGTAAAATTGTAAATCTCAACAATGAGTTTTCCATTTTGTGATAAAAACTGTTTGCAGTCATAAAAAAATTTTCTGAAAAGAGTTTTATCAGTAATATACGTCAGCTTACTGTTCAAAATGGAAACGATATTATAAAAACCTTTACCTAAATATCTTGCCATATCCAGAGTAGACATCTGAAAATATCGTAAAGCTGTATTCGGCATTCGACGGCGTAAATTTGCACGATTGAGCATTTCGTGGGAGGTTTCCAAACCAGTAACATCGTGACCTTCGCGTGCCAGAAAGTGTTCGAAGTAACCTGTGCCACAGTCAATTCCTAAAAATCTGGTAGGCATACGAAATTTATCTGAAAGTTCTTTGTAAAAAGCTTTTTGTTCGGGACTTACATCATATAATTCATCATAATACTCTATTAAATAACTCAAATTATTCATGAATAATATTATAATTCAGAAATTGCAATAAATAAAGAAAAAAATTTTTTTTCTGAAATTAATGAACGGTCCACTTTCCATCGATGTTTTTTACTCTGGAGGCTGCAATTTCTAAAACGCGGCCATCTTCTCCAGACATTTTTATCATCATAGTGATAGGGTTTACTTCCTGTACACGGAAGTTAGTACCATCATAAAATAGTCTGATACCTTCTGATGGAAGTTTTTTCCGGGCTTCGGCATACCAGTCATATTCGTAAGACAAGCAGCACAAAAGACGTCCGCATTGTCCTGAAATTTTCATTGAATTAAGTGAAAGATTCTGATCTTTTGCCATACGGATTGATACAGGACGCAGTTTATCTGATACAGAATGGCAGCAGTAAGGACGTCCACATACTCCAAGCCCGCCTGTAATTCTTGATTCATCCCGAACCCCGATTTGCCGGAGTTCTATGCGCATTTTGAAAACAGAAACCAGGTCTTTAACAAGTTCACGAAAATCAACACGATTGTCTGCACTAAAAAAGAAAAGTACTTTTTGTTCTTCAAGCAAATAATGTGTTGATATTAATTTCATGTCAAGCTTGTGAGCAGCTACCTTTTCCTTGAAAATTTTAAAAGCTTCGGCTTCTTTTTCCTTAAGATTTTTAGCACGAGATAAATCATCGGCATTTGCAATCCGTTCTACAGTAACTACATCAGAAGGTTTTATGCCTACAGGCGTTGTGCTTTTTCCCATGACCCTGGCAAGGTCTTTGCCGTATCGGGTTGGAATGATTACAAAGTCACCGGCGTTTAATTCCATATTTTTTGGAATGGTGGCATAGATGCCTTCACAGGAATATTCAAGTTTTAACTTGAATAGAGGTGACGGATAAACATAGTTTTTTGCTTCTTCAGCTGAAACTTCACTTACATCATCTTCTAAGGATGCAAGATTTTCGTTTTCAAGATTATCTATATCATTTTCAAAGACTTCGCTCATTTGTTTTATTCCTTATGAAATTAAGTCTATCAGAATTCCTTTTATTTCATCAACCTTTGAAGCTATCTTTATTTTGTCCAGGTGATTATAAATCATTTCTACGGCAAGCTGATCGAGTTTTGCATTGATTGTTTTTAAGATGGCATAAGGTTCTTTGCGCTGTTTTACTCTGCCAGTTTTTTTATCAATAAATTTCGAACCGGCAACAATTTCCATTTCATAAGACTGGTTGATGATGTATTGCAGAAAATTTGATATGGATTTTTTGTATTCCAGAAAAGTATCATTGTTGGGATTTTTTTTCAGATTGTCTCCGGCAATGTCCGCATTGTCTTTCAGATGCATCAGAGCTTCTTCTTCTGTCATTCCTGCAATTTCGCGGGCAAGTTGTTCTGAAAGGTTAACATTAGTTTGACTGGAGTCCTGGTTCTGATGAATCATGTCCAGAAATTTTCCGGCAATGCCGCGTTTGTTCTTAGATTTTTCTGTGTCTTTTGCAGCCTGCGAAGAAGCTTTTTGAGAAGCCAGAAAATAAAGTGAACTTTGAACAGAATCAATATTCGGCATTGGCAAGCCTTTGGTCTATGGCTTTTCGGTCAAACCAGTCAGCGCGGGCTTTTTCGAAAGCGATTTCGTCTTTTAGCGCGATACAATAACCGTCAAATAAAACACCGTCTGCAAGCTGTACGGCTTTTGAAATTACATCACCAAGTACTGTAGCAGAACTGAACAGCTGTATTCCTTCCGGGGCAAAAACATCCCCTTCGACAATTCCGCCGATTATTGCAGATCTGGCAATTATGTTTCCGTGAATTCTGGCTTTTTCACCAATCATGATGTTTCCGGTACATTCGATATTCCCTTTAATGTCTCCATCGATTCTTATCTGTCCGGTTATTTTTAAGTTGCCTTCAATGAACGAGTCTGTGCCTATTAAAGAATTTATTGAAATGTCATCACTGGAAAATGCCATGAAAAATCCTATTTAGTCATTTTAACATTGATGTATTTTGCAGGGTCTACAACATCAGAACCGATGTGAATTTCATAGTGAAGGTGTGGACCTGTGGAAATACCAGTATTTCCGACGCGGCCTATTACTTCACCCTGTGAAACTATCTGACCTGGTTTTACAAGAACTCTGTCCATGTGTGCATAGCGGGTATAAAATCCGTGTTTATGCTGAATAACGACATAATTTCCAAAGCCGTTGTCATAGGTTACGGTTACAACTTTTCCGTTTGCTGTAGCAATAATCTGATCCCCTGTGCGCCAGGTAGAGAAGTCCATACCTTTGTGAATATACCACTGTCCTGTAATTGGATGCTGTGCCTGTCCGAAAGGTGCAGAAACGTGACCGATTCCGTATTTAAGTGGCCAGACGCTTGGAATATCAGAAAAAAGTGTTCCCTGTGACTGGAGCATTTTGGAAACCTGTTCAATCGGTTGAATTGCGTTTTCAAGGAAAGATGTAAGTTCTTTTAAATCTGTAGTTTCAGAAAGAGAGCCTGAAGAAAGTTCCCGCATTCCGAATAATGAATTCAGGTCGTAATTATTGTTGTTTGCAGATGATACTTTTTTGGTGATGCCTAATGGTGCCAGGGTTTGTGTGAAAGAAGTTTTAAAACGTTTTGCAACCTGAAGCAGATTGTTTGTTTCATCACGAAGTTCATCAAGACTTGCTGCAGTTTTCCGGTTTTCTTCTGTGAGTTTTGAAATATTTATCTGAGAGGTGGCAGTTTTTTTATTGAAGTAGAAAAATGAAAAGGCAATACCTGCAACAATCACCATTCCTAAACTGATGGCAAAAATATTTGTCTGAAAGTTAATTACTTTGCTTTGAGAATGGGGAACAACCATAATTGTAAGTTTACGCGTACCAAGTTTATAAAAACTGATAAGTTTAGCCTTTATAAACTTAAAAAAACGTGAAATCTGGTTTATTACCGTGAGGAATATATTTTTTTCTACTTTTTTGTAACGACGAGTTCTTGCCACAATACTACTCCATCATATATTAGTAAATTATAACATTTGCAGGATAGTATGTCAAATAAGAAAGAAATAATAAGAAAATAAGGTAAGCAGTAAAATATAATTCCCCACAATAAAAAAAGGTTTTCAATCATCTGTTATAATGGAAATTGCACAGTCCAAAAACAGGAGAAAGAAAACCTTATGGAGAATTTAGCACAAAGAAGAAGAAAAGAAAACTGCTGCTTTGACCACAGCAAGAGGCTGCTACTTGAAGGCTACCTACTGGGAAAAAGAGGCTTCCCGAAGATTACTGTCAGGACAGAGCTGGCACATATTTTCGGATGCGACAGGAAAACCATCTACAATGAAATAAAACGAGGGCTTGTGGAACACACAAAAAGCGACTTGAGCGTAGTTCTTGAATACAATGCGGACTTTGCCCAGCTGAAAGCGGACTGGGAGAACACAGCGAGGGGGCGAAAACTGAAAATCGGGAAGGATTTTGCCCTGTGTGCCGAGCTGAAAAGGCTGATTGTGGGCGAGAATTACAGCCCGTATGCCGTAATTGCCGAGTTCAACCTGAAAGGCTGGAAAACGGAGACGAGATTCTGCGAGAAAACACTCTACAACTGGATAAACAAGGGTAATGTGGCAGGCGTTGAACGCACTGATTTGCCGAACAAAGGGGTGAAATACAAGGAGAAAGGCTCAAAAAGGCGTTACAGCCGCGCGCAATGTGCAGAGCGAAGCATAGACAACCGACCAAAAGAAGTCGAGACACGGCATAGTTTCGGTCATTGGGAGCTGGACACAGTGAAAGGAGGAGCAGACAAGGGCACGGAATGTCTTTTCACGATGACCGAGCGCAAGAGTCGCAGGGAGATTGCAAGAAAAATTCCCGATGCGAAGGGGAAGAGTGTCGTCGAGGCTCTTGACAAAATTGAGCGAGAAATCGGGAGCGAGGCATTCCGAAGGATTTTCATCACGCTCACCTGCGACGGCGGGACAGAGTTCATGGACATCGCAGGAATTGAGAGGAGCTGCATAGACGGAAAGCCGAGGACGAAGCTTTATTTCGCCCACCCATATACAGCCTGTGAGCGTGGCACGAACGAAAATCACAACCGTATACTGCGGCGGTTCTTCCCGAAAGGATGTGATTTTTCAGAAGTCACGGACGAAGAAGTTCAGCAGGCAGAGCACTGGATGAACAACTATCCAAGAAAGATTCACTGCGGAATGACCCCCGCCATGATTTATAAAAAATGTTGCAATTTCTGACAGAAAAGTGGGGAATTATTATTTACAAGTTACA
>JAEEGL012618887.1_pt1 | contig 22455 bp, 2 predicted proteins | sample 9134231 | NCBI WGS metagenome assembly JAEEGL01 (sample SAMN16246548, study PRJNA631951) | gut metagenome | biome: gut microbiome; feature: rumen; material: fiber-attached | host: Bos | place: Iran: Karaj | collected 2018-10
CCGTATAGCCAAAGGTGAGCAGGAGATTATGGATGAAGCCCAGCACCGCGGCCATCCTGTAGTGCTGATAGCGGATAACGGATTCCCAGAAGTTTATCACCCGTCAGCTGAACGCATAGAACAATGTGCCATGGGCAAATTGCTTATCGTTACTCCATGGCAATACCAATACCGGAAGAAAGATGAAACTGTTAGTGTACCTTTCTGTAAAACCATGAACTGCGTATCACAGGCCCTATGCCGCACCAAAGATAATTGGTGGAAAAATAAATAACCCACACTCAAATCAGTAAGTGTGGGTTATTTATATCTGTTTCAGGTTTCAGCTTAATAGCTTAATGGCTTAATAGCTTAACAGCTTAATTGTTTTTGTTATTAATTTTCAGTTTTCAACTTTCAACTTTCAATTTTCTCTAACCTCTAACCTCTAACCGATAACCTTTATTTTCGTTTTCGTTATCGTTTTCGTTTCAATTGTCAATTATCAATTATCAATTATCAATTGTCAATTATCACTCCTCTCCCACAAGAACCTCGGAGTCCTTCTTCACCATACCGGCATCACCGCCACCGAAGACGTTACCCATAATGTTGGCACCGTTCATAATATGAACCATAGTCCATACGGTGGTGGCAAAATTAATCTTGTCCTGTTCGGTCTTGATGATTTCATCGTCTCCACGACAGGCACCGAATACCTCACCGCCATATACAGGGTTATATTTGAAACCTGTTGTATATCCGTCTGGTGTACCAATGATCCCCTTGATGTTGACACGGCTTTGAGACCACCAACCCTCACCAATTGTTCCGCCGCCATAAGCTGCATCGCGGGTAGTGGTGCCCGGTAAGTAAGCCGTCTCTACTCTTGTGGGTGGAACGGCTGGAGGACCTACACTACCTACTGAACCTCCGCCATATACATTACGGTGGATGGTACCGCCAAGGATGTCCACCTGCGTGTAACGAATTACAGAACCGGCAAACTGGCAATAGTCCTCTTCCTTGAAGGGATTGCCGTAATAAGTGGTGGTGGGTCTTCCATGATCGGCATTACTATCATAGTCACCATCGTAATCGATGTCGAACTTATATTTCGACAATCCAGAGCCGGCTCCATAGACATTACCTCGGTGCAGCCACTGTGGGTCGTCGAGTTCAGCGCTGAGCTGGTCATTAGTGAGACTTGTAATCGACGTTGCTTTGTTCTCCATGTCTAACAGGGTTCTGTTGGCATCTGTGTAGGGAAGGCCGATGTCGCCAGCGTTAACAATCACGTGGGCATCTCTACGGATACGACCATCCTGAGAACCGCCATAGACAGAGCCCCAAATCTTGGGAACAGAAACGTTATCTAACGTCCAATAGGAAACATTAGGTGTACCATTCGCAGCCACAATATCCGTCTTGCCTTTAAACAGTTCCTGCAACTCATGCAGACTCAGCATTTCTCCAACAGCGTGATCCTTATTGTTCTTGTCTTTACAAGTCTGTATACATTTATAACCGCCGCCGATGGTAACGTAGGTCTCGTTGGCATAGCCATTGAGCCATTCGGGGTTGTATAAGTAACGAGATGACTCCCTGAGGCTGGGTGCCGGCATACCATGGGAACCGCCAAAGATGTTGCCCGCAGGCAGACCTTCCATCACACTGGTGGAACCAATATTGCCGCCAAATACGTTTACATAGCATATACCGCTGTTCAGGAAGTACCAAGCATTATCCTTCTTGTTCGACGCGGATTCTTCCACATTAGGATTAAATGTACTGGTCCACAGATTGCCCTTGATAGTCTCTCCATAGCCGGGTGCGTAGAAGTCGTCAGCGCCACCTGAGTAGTTACCCTTGCCCACGGAAGCCATATAGCCACCGCCCATGACATTGTTCAAAACACGACCGTTAACGATGGTGAGATGTGTATTGCCATAAACCTTGCCTGCCAGCCAGTCATAGATTAGCATGGGGTCAGTATATTCAGTAGTTCTGGGAGGCGTAGCTCCAGGTCCTGTTCCCACTTTTATCAGCTTACCCATATACTGGCCTTCACCCTTACCACCGCCGTAGACGGAGTGTCCTATCAAGCCATTGGTGAGCGTTACATGGGTATCCTCATAAACGTGACCGTTCTCTGAACCGCCATATACAGAACCGGCAATAGCGGGTACACTTATAGCGAGGTTATCGTTTGTCGGTGTACTACCATAGTTAATGTTCACTTCAGTCTCTCTTACGTTAGCGAGTTGAGCCATTGCGTATCGGTCACCTGCTTCACCTCGTGTACCGCCAAATACGTCACCATTACCAGAACCTGTGGTACCGATGCGTCCGCCCGTGATGTTGATGGTTGCCTTACCCGTGGAAGTGTTATTGCTTAGATCTTGATACGTAAATTTAACAGGCCAACTGAGTGCAAATCCATCGGTCGCATCCTCGTGCTTAACGATATCATTTTTACCTTCCATTAATCTACCTACCGAACCCATTGAACCGCCGCCATAGACATTCTGTGCGACCACGCCGCCGGAGATATTTACCTCTGTGTTACCAATCACACATCCTGCCCAGGAATTGTGGGTATCATCTATACCATCATCATCTGAATCATACATGTCCGTACCACAGCCGGCACCATAGATGTTACCTCGGGTACCCCTGGCTTTTTGGGTAATCTCAGTATTACCGAAGTCATACCAGGGATCTGTATCATCCACGATACCAATGGTACCGCTCATCATGTTGACTGTTGCGTGCGTAAAGACGTGACCGTTTTCACCACCTCCATATACCGAACCCTTGATATGCGGGCCTGTTGTAGCGTTTTCGGTTCCAATGTTAACCTCGGAAGACTCTACCCATGCCATCTTGTCGTATGGGTCTTTAAGAGCAGTCCCCGTAGGACTTACACCTAATACAGTAGGTATTGGTTTGGCAATGCCGCCTCGAGATGAACCGTTAACCATACCATTGTCTCGTCCGCTGATACCGATGGTTCCTCCCTTGATGTTGACAGTTGCTTTACCTGTGTTTGCTGTCCAAATTAAAGGAATACCTTTGGGGACAGTTTGCATGTAATAGTAATCTCCTGTTGAGGTTACTCCATCAGAGAAGACAAACGTTCCTACAGAGCCAAGGGCACCACCGCCATATACATTATGGTAAATCTTTGGCGAACTGATGACATCACCTGCTGACACACCATTATGTGCTGCAGCGTAAGTGGCGTCAGCTATAGCATCTTCAACGGTAACGTTGGTGTTACCCTGAACAACACCGAGTAGGGTATTGGTATTGTTACCCTTACCACCGCCATATACGTTACCCATTGTGGCGCCGCCGAACATTACGTAGCCAGGATCCGAATCGGTCTTGGGTTTAACTTCGTCCTTACCAATCTCACCACCGCTAATGGTTACATTGGTGTTTCCGCCTATAGCAGCCAACTCGCCACCGCCAAATACACTGGCCCATACATGACCGCCGCTCATGCCGACTGTAGAATTGCCTTTGACGAGAGCCCCCAGTCGGTAGGCATCCTCACTTGTGTTCACATCTTCAATCTCATCTTCTGTTCCGTAACCACCGCCAAATACGCTACCATAGGTGTACTTCACAGTTCCTTCACCGTCTTTCACTTCAGTACCGATGGTACCTCCTTGTATGTCAATGGTTGTGGTACCACCTTCAACAACAGGATTATCCTCGTTACTCTTATCTTCATAAGGCACAATAGGACCGAACTCGCCACCGCCATAAACATTACTCTTAATCCAAGCATCACCGCTGATGGTCAGCTTGGTACTCTTCGTGTTACCTAATCTCCACCATTTATCGATTGGAGTTCCATCCAGGCTTGTGCGTCGTCCCATACTGCCGGTAAATATATTACCACCCTTGGTATGTTTCAGACGATAAGTGTAGGTGTAGGTTGTTGTTTCTCCAACCTTAGCTGAATCAACCTGTTCAAATTCGGTATTAGGAATGTTGTCTGCAACCTTTAGGGCTGTCAGTGCAGCAGCCTTTTCTGTGTTTATCGCTGCCTCAGTTTTTCCATTTCGGTCAATTTTGAAGGTGTAATTCTTGTACTCATAGTCATTACCTATGGTACCACCGCTGATATTGATATCTACGTAACCGCGTTTGAAGTTTGATACTGCAGTGGTGCCATCATCCGCCAGATTATCGGGACGTATGGTTCCGTACTTATCAGTCTCTGTCGTCTTATACAGACCGTAACCAACCGAACCTAATCGACCACCACCATAGATACTACCTAACATGGTACCACCCTTGATGTCGAGGTCAATGCTGCCGCCTACATTACCTGCAGTGAAGGCTTGACCGCTGAATCCACGACCGCCACCAAATACATTACCATCCACGTAGCTGGTTCCCCATGTTCCAATCGAAGGACCTGTGCCGTCGTCTTTACCGATAGTCATCTTCACATTACCCAGCACATGACCATCCTCACCACCTCCGAATACAGAGCCATAGAAAGTTCCGCCGGTGATTTCTACCTCTACTTCCTTCACGTTCGTTTCGGTATTGAACTTGGTTATCTGGTCGCCCTTTCCTGCACCGAACAGGTAACAGGTTACGGGGTGAGCGGCAATTTGCCCCAAGGTACGCTTTACGCCAAGGCTACCGCCAGTCACTAAGACGGTACACTTACCACCTGTGCCAGAAATGCCATGGCCTACATTGGTCATCTCATTACCACCATAGATGCTGGTCAGCACATGACCACCCTTAATCTCAACCAAGGTATTGCCTTCTACCCATCCAGCTTTATGAGCCCAAACTCCGGGAGCGGCAGGATAATAACCAGATCCGCCACCGAATACATTGCCATAGAAGGTATGACCGTCGGAAGCAGAAACAGCACCACCTTCAGCATTATAACCTGTTGTATTGGCAAACTTGTCATGCGGAGCGTAAGTGTCCTTTTTACCATCGTTATTGGTATCTATACCATACGGCCAGCTTGCACATTCTGGCAGAGATGTTTGATAATTGCCAGAAATCGTTGTACCATCCTTTAATGCGTCAATCAGATGTCCAGCTGCCCATTCGGCTGAGGTATAAGGTCGGTTCACGCCCTTCTTTGTCGACAGATAGTTTCCATCATCATCCATCTGTACATATCCGTTACCAATCTGGCAGTCACCGTCGATGGTTACATGCGTGTCATTCAGTACGTGACCGTTCTGGCTACCACCATATACAGAACCCTTAACAAAGGCTGTTCCGTTAACAACAACTTCAGTCTTATTAACGTATGCCAGATTGTCCAATTCGGCTATTTTTTCTTCTGTGGTCGTACCAGTAGTGGCAAAATCCAGGTCTACTGTTCCCTGTCCAGCACCAAAGACGTGACCTGCCTCATCGGGTCCGCCTGTCTTGGTCATTATCATATCATCCGGTCCTATCTCACCATTACTGATGGTCACATTGCTGGTTCCAGTTCCCTCGTAGCACTCGTAAGGTTTACCAACAGGTACGTCTGAATGAGTAGTATGGTATGTTGCATCGGCGAAGGTAAAGTCACCTATATGTCCCATCTTACCACCACCATAAATGTTTCCGGTAATGAAGGCTGCCTTGCGGGCTGGGACAGGAGTAGAAGATGCTTCAATTCCATCTTCATCATACCATTTCCAATCAGACTCGTCAGTTTTCTTCTCGTAGGTATAGGTCTTACCGTCAATACCTTTTGTCTCTAATATTCTATTCTTATTAAGCCATTGGCCAGTACCAATCTCAACATACGTATCGCCGCCGATGTTGGCCTCATTGCCTCCACCATAGATGTTACCAATATTTCCAATAGCCAGCACACCGTTACCATTAACATCTGTATCTATAATGTAGGGAGCTATTGTTGGATTGCTCTGAGCACTGCTCAGGTAGTCGGCTTTAATCATACCCTTTTCCATGTTGACGTTGACATGCGGACTGCCAGCCACCATGGCTTTATAGCCTCCACCATAAATGTAGCCAATGCGTGTAGCGGAGATTACATTGATACATGGATCCTTCTTTGGATAATTCATAAGAAGGTCTTTCATGTATGCATATTCTAATGCGAATTGTAAGCGATACTCGGGATCCACTGCCACCGCTGCATCAATCTCAGCTTGTGTTGGCTCGTGATCGAGATTGTTGAGACCCAATTGAGTCAAATCATTTGCCTTCTTATCTTCAAGAACTGGTCTCAACTCTTCGTACATTTTCTTTGTACGCGGGATACGTTGTTTAATCTTTCCTATACTACCACCGTAATCAATTTCCTCTGTACTATAGCTGCCATCACTGGCATTCTGATCATAGCCATAGATAGAGTAGGGAGCCAGATAGCCACCACCATAGAGTTCATCAATGATGATAGGCTGGCAACCTTTTTCTATAATATTTACAGTAACGGAGCCTGCGATGGCACCACTGGTATTGTTGCCGCCGAATACTTTCTCGAATGTACCGTTTGTGATGTTAAGCGTAATATCTGCATTCACATCGGCATTCTTTGCACCTCCAAAAATGAGGGGCATATCCTTGACACAGTCTAACTGAAGTTCAACTTCACCATCCATGGGCGCATCCTTACCTGCACCGTATGTCTCACCAACCTTCAGCGGACAATCATCAAAAGAGGCTTCATAGACTGACATGGCTGTTTCTCTGATGTTTCCTTTCTTGTTACTACCGCCATATACAGCATGAATAGTACCTCCTCGGATATCACTTCTAGCTATTCCAGTACCATAACCATAGTTGGTTTGTCTATCGGACTTGGTGTAGGCATCATTGTTGTCAGCGGCTTCATACTTGTTTGTTTCCCCTGACTTGAGTACAAAATGTGTATAGTCTTTGTATCCTACGTTTGCACCTGGGTTCTCAAATGTCTTGCCATCAAGGTCGAAGGAATCATTTCCGTTACCACCGCCAAATGCCTCGAATATTTCGTATGCACCGTTTATCGTAAGGTAGGTAGCAGGAACAGATGCGGCATTACTTCCTCCATACACTTGATATATACTGCTCAGTCCGCAACCGTCAATGATGACAGTAGCTTTCTTATAGTCATCCTCTGTGTCCTCAGATGTATCTGGCTCGTATGTTGCCAAGTTACCTCCACCGTAAACAGCTTTCACATCATATCTTGTGATATTTTCAGCAATAATCGGAGCCATCTCGGTTCTGATACCTGTAATGGCGTTTATTAATTCCTCTGCCGTAACTTCTTCTTTGTTCTTTACATTATTATATTCTGTTACGGTAATTCCTAATGCGTCAGCATCGGTAATTTGTGTTCCAAGCGTTTCTTTAAGGTATGCCAGGAATTCAATATCGGTTCTGCTACCCTGTTCAAGGTTCAGCCCATCAACTTCAAACTTTGGATCTTTGACTGAAACAGATGCCTTACCCTTTGTTTGTGTAGCATGAACACGCACCCTGACTTGTCCCTTAGGAGTACCGTTCAGGTTATTGGCGCCAAAGATACGGCCTACAACACATCCCTTGCCGGAGATAGGAACACTTGCATCATCGGCAGCATTTGTTGTTCCGTTCAGTTCTACATTGGTATTAAGACCCACGTCGGCAGTCACACCGCCAGTTCCATCAATAGCAGCCTTAATACCTTTACCACCACCGTATGCGTCATGATCAATGGTACCGCCAGTGATGTCATCTGCATTTTCTTGTTTCAGAACACCTAATAGAACATCAGTACTCTGCTTCACAGAGCCCAACTCTCCGCCGCCATATACGTCGCCATAGATATGGGCCGTGCCCGAGACAATCAGTTTTGTCCAAATGGAGGTGGCAAAGGTGGATGCGTTATAATGTGTGGGATCCAATGCAATCTCAGCCTCACCACGGCAGGCTGCAAACACATTACCGCCATATACATTTACTCCGTCTTCATTATAGCTCGAAGCATCGCCTATAATGCCACCCGTAAGGATTACCTCACTGATTGTTTGTTCACCTACTCGTGTAGGATGGTCGGGATCATCTTTCACGTATGCAAGATGGTCTTGGCCAATCTTGGGAGGACCTACTGTGGCCAGTGAACCTCCGCCATACACGTTATGATGGATGGTACCACCCTTGATCTCCACTTTCGTGAATCGTGTCACAGAACCGGCAGAGTTACTGTAATCCACTTCCTTTACAGGCGTAAAGGTTCCTGGTCTACTCTCATATTCCAGAGACCAGTCGTTTGTGTCAAATTTCCCGTCGCCGTCGAAGTCAAACTCATACTTGCCGATACCAGAGCCGGAACCATATACATTGCCACGATGCAGCCACTTGAAATGGTTGAGGGTAACGTCATTATTGTTATCATCTGTAACTCCTACAGCCTCTTTGTTGGCTGAGTTATATTCAAGACCTATTGTTCCGCTGATGATTTCCACGTGAGTATCTCGGCGCACATGTCCGTCCTGGGCTCCACCATAGACGGAACCGTATATGGTAGGACCTGCTTCACCTGTTTTGCCTATCTGTACACTCGTTTCATTGACGTAACCCGAATAGAACAGAGGACAGTAATAATAGCGAGGTGACTCAGAAATGTTAGGTGCCGATCCACCGCGTGCTCCACCAAAGACATTTCCGTATGGCAGTCCGTCTTTTTCTCCGCTGGCCGTACCCACCGTTCCACCGGTAACGATAACGGTAGATTTTCCGCTATTCAGGAAGTCGGTATTTGCCCAAAGTGATTGGTTGCCACGCGGGGGCATCTCTCCATAGCCGCTTGTTGAGTAATCGTCTGAACCGCCAGAGTAGTTACCTTTACCTATGGAAGCCATGTTACCTCCACCATAGATGTTGCGAACCACATAACCGCCTTCCATGGTTACATTGGTGTTACCATATACCTTACCGGAAGTAACGCCATAAACATCGGCAGTATATGTTCCACTACCAATAATCTTGTTTAACACTTTCTTAAAGGTATCCTTACCCTTACCACCGCCATAGATGGCATGACCAATCAAGCCATTGGTGAGTGTTACCTGAGTGTCTTCATTAACATGACCGTTTTCACTACCGCCATAAACTGAACCTGTAATACATTCCAATGCTTCATTTTTCTTGTAAGTGGATGGCGTTGCAGTACTGTTCCCGTAATTAATCTTTACTACGCTCTTCCTTACATTGGCGCAGAAGACGTAATCATATCGAGATGCTTCATCACTACCAGCCTTTCCCTTTCCTCCGCCAAATACATCACCATTGTCTATTCGGGCATCTTTGATTTTCTGGTCATCTGCGGCTACACCGGGAGTAAGGACTACTCCATCTACAACAGGCTTTCCTGTTGCGGGATCATACGGCCCCATAAAGTCTTTTCCAGTGATACCGATACGTCCGCCGGTAATGGTTACATTCGCTTGTCCACCGATTGTCCCCGACTTATTATAAGGAACGTACTCTAATTTACATGGCCAGCTGAGTCCGAATCCATAAATCTTCTCAGTGGAAGTTCCTTCATTATCAATATCGTGGTGCATGCCTTGCGTCTTTGCTTTCTTGAAGTCCACAATACCTACACTGGCCAACTCACCACCCCCATAGACAATCTTCTTCACCTTGCCACCGCAGACGTTCACGTGGGTATCGCCACCTACACAGCCTGCCCATTGCATCGGCGTAAAGGTATATGAATTCTCAGCATAGCCGACTGCAGTAATGGTTGTTTCTGTTTTATAATCTTCACTACCGTAGCCGCCGCCATATATATCGCGTTCAATAGTGGGATCACCAGTCTGGGTAATCGTCTCATTGTCGTTTTCGTCTAAAATACCGCCAACTGTCACGTAGGCGTTTTCGCGTACCGTACCAAATTCGCCTCCACCATATACATTACCCTTGATGTGGGCATCGCCGGTGATGTTGACTTTTGCCGACTTTATCTGTCCCAGTTTTGGCCAAAGTGGATTGGTGGTACCGTCCAATAACTCTATTCGTCCCATACTGCCACCATACACATTACCTCCTCTGGTGTGTTCTACCAGTATCGACTCTAAGTCATTACCGATAGTTCCACCAGATATATTAACAGTGACGTAGCCGTACTTTTTGCCATTACCATCTTCTTGGAATTCACCGTATAATTCGTTTTCGGGATCAGTGAAGTAAATTCCCACACTGGCCAGTCGACCGCCACCATATACAGATCCAAGCATGGTGCCGCCATAGATATTAACATCGATATTACCACCTACGGTACCTGCAGTTAAGGCATCACCACTGAAGCCACGGCCACCACCGAAGATATTGCCGTCTACATATGAGATACCTCTGGTTCCAATGCGAATGTCGGTATTAGTTTTGCCGCTCTCGCCAATATTTACCTTTCCATCACCCAATATGTGACCATCCTCACCACCGCCGAACACAGAGCCAAAGATATGTGCTGTGCCAGTGATGTTCACTTCTGTGCTTTGTACATTTGTCCAGGTGTTGAAGTTGACACGTTGGTCACCTTTTCCTGCACCAAACACATAGCATGTTACCGGGTGAGCGGCAATTTGGCTTTCTGTACGTGGTACACCTAAAGTTCCACCCGACATATTGACTGTACATGAACCTAATACGTCCGTCTGCTCATTTCCTCCATATAGTGATGTTAGGATATGTCCACCCTTCACATCTACTACGGTATTGCCCATCACCTCTCCTGCATGACGGAGCCATACGCCCTTTGAATACCCATCATTAATCTGAATTTCCGTAAGTTCTGGTCCTTCATCGTATGGGTAATATCCGCTACCACCACCAAATACGTTGCCGTAGAACGTGTGGCCGTCGGATGCCCAGTCGGGTTTTTCATCATTGTTAGTATCTTTGTAAAGGTCGTATGACAGATATTCTTTGATAGGTTTACCATCAGAATCTGTGCCTATTTGATGTCCATAATCCCAGTGGGCACATTCTGGTAAAGAGTTCGCATCATCCGACCCGTCATAAGCCCATTCTGCTGGGGTATAACGACGGTTTACACCACCTCCGGCACCGGAGTTCGCCGTCGGATCCCATCCATTACCTATCTGGCAATCGTCTTGAATCGTTACATGCGTGTCGTGCAGAACATGACCGTTTTCGCTACCACCATAGACGGAACCCTTAACAAAAGCATGTCCGCCTATGATAACCTCAGTATTATTCACGAATGCGGTTTTATCCAACTCATTCAGTTTATCCTGGTCGGACATACCGGCCACCACATCAGGATTATAATTACCCTCAATATCTTTAAAATAAACAGTTCCTCTGCTGGCACCGAACACATGGCCTAAATCATCTGGCTTACCAGATGCGGTCTTCATCTGCATGTTATCCGGACCAATCTCTGCATAACCCATAATACTAACAGTGCTGGTACCTTTGTTTTCAGCACAAGCCGTTGGTACGCTATTGGCAGGCGTGAATGTTCCTACTGAGCCCAAGTTTCCACCACCATAAATACTACCTCCAATCATGACCTTACCTGGTCCATCATCAATAAGGGCAACGCTGGTATAAGTGTCACTTGATTTTACGGCACAAATGTTGACGGTGGTATTGCCAGATACATCAGCCTTGTTACAACCGCCATATACATTCCCTGAGATATTAGCACCGAGAACAGGTTGATCAACCAAAACAACATTTCTGCCTGCTATGAGCATTCCCTTAGAATCATATACGGGCTGGCCATCATCATCAACGATAACTCCATTTGCATCACGCTTCATGATGCCAACCTGTGTAGCAGTTCCAATGTTAATCGTTGTGCTACCATTAACTGCACCTAGGTTACCGCCGCCAAAAACATTGCCAATGGTACCAATACCGCTGGGGATGAGATCTTCTGGAGCTGTTGAGTCTGTTGGGTAATGCTTTCCTGCCCACCAGCCTTCCCGCATGTTGATGTTAATCTCTGTGTCACCAGTTACTGGCGCACTGAGGCTTCCACCAAATACATTACCTATTCTGGTACAGGATTTGATGTTGATGGTAATCTTGCCATTTGTTGTATTTGCTCCAGGGCCGGGATAAGCGGCAAAGTTGCCACCGCCATATAGATTGTCAATTATAATGGGCTTACATTGGTCAGTCTCTTCCACATTAATTACAATTGGACCATCAATGTAGCCACCTTGGTGATTACCGCCAAAGACATTCTTGAACACACCACCGGTGATGTTCATGGTTACACCGGTAGATATTCGGGCATTGTATGAACCTGCGTAGATGTTTTCTATGTTGTCATTATTTCCACCGGAACAACCCGAAATATTGACATTGATACCATTCACTACTGGTGCATCCTTACCTCCACCATACATATTGGTAACCCTTAACAAACATGATTGTTCATCACCAGTTTTCTGGTCATCAATAACTGTCACACCGCACGTACCCTTAACAAAACTGCCGGCAAATGCACTATGTATGACACCACCCATCAAAGACACCTTAGAGATACCCGGTACGTTGGCTCCTGGATTTTCCACCCATTGTCCCGAAGTGTTCTTTACTGGTTCATTACCATTTCCTCCGCCAAATACCGTTTCTATTTCATAACAGCCATGGATGTTGACATCTGTTTCCGGTACCTCGGCAGCATTGCCTCCACCAAATACATAAAAGATGCTGGTTTCTTCGCAACCTCGGATATCAACCTTTGTCTTCTTTCCTTCGGTGGGTCTGTACGGAGAAAGATTACCGCCACCATATACCTCCTGAATCTCGTAGGCATTATCTACATGCCCTCCACCTTCCAATGGCGTTGTAGACCAGACTGTGACATGCACATTGCCCAGGGGTGTTCCCTTAATATTGTTGCAACCGAATACACGTCCGGTTGTGTAGAAATTTTCGGTTACCTCTTTCGTTTCAGTAGTACCATTTGCATTAGTAATGGTACGGTTAAAGGTGCGCGTATCGCTATGTTGGGTAAATTTGGCATTGCTTCCAGTACCCTCATTTACAGTTACCGTAACATCACCATATACGTTGGCAGGAGTGGTAGAATTTCCGAGTCCGCCACCATAGACATTACCGATAGTTCCGCCTTTGAGAGTAACGGTAGTGGCATAATCATTGTTAGTTTTCACCCAGTTCCCGGAGATTCCAGTTGCTGCAGAATAGGTTTTCTTTTCGTAATAAATGGTATTTCCTTGAGCTTTCCCCGATGTCAATAATGTATAGGTGTATGGCGGATTATCACCTAATCTCGTATAATAGCCATTAACGTCTGAGCCTTCTTTCGTTTTCTCGTAATATTGTTTCCCGCTTTGAGGCGAAGTATCTGAGGTAAGTGTATAAGTGTTATCAACCTTTTCATATAGTCCTAATGTCTGAGGATTTTCATTGCTTTCTACAGCTCTTACTTCGTAGGTTTCTATATCGAGTCCGGTTTTCTCAACATATAAATCTGCTGAAGCTGCATCTGAATTCCAGTTTGCCGTATTGGTGTTAGCCAAGGCACCGCCACCATATATATCATTGAAAACCTGACCGCCAGTCATGGTTACGTCAACGCTACCGTGAACATCACCCTCCTGACCACCACCAAAAACATTTCCAATGCTGGTGTCGGCAGAAGTCTCTATACCGATGGTTGCACTGCCGCTTATAGTAACACTTGTGCCACCCATTACATGAGCAACTTCACAACCACCATACACGTTACCTACCACGAGGCCGTCGGTTATACTAACAGAAGTGTTACTTGTAGTATTTCCGTCATCAATATCACCGCCACCGTGACCAGCTTCACCCATACCGCCGCCATAGACGCTACCGAAATAATAAAGGTTAGCGCCCGAGCCTACAGCAGTACCAATTGAAGTACTCTCTCCACTAATGCTGACATTGGAGTTTCCTTCTACACGACCGAATTCGCTACCACCATATACGTTACTCTTAATGGTACCGCCGGTGATGGTCAGGGTAGTGCTGCGAGCCTTACCCATCTCTTGCCAATGGTCAATCTCTGTTCCGTCAAGTTTCAGACGGCGTCCCATACAACCCGTGAATACATTTCCACCCTTAGTGTGAATAAGCTTATTGCTTGTTGGGTCATACGTAGTGAATCTTAAGTCACCTGCTTTCTGCTCAGCTGTAGGATAGATAAATTCATGGTCATTACCAATGGTTCCACCGCTGATATTAATGATGATGTTGCCGTGCAGAGTAGGATCATCGGAAATTAACTTTCCGTAGTTTTCATTATCAGACGGCACTAGATATGTACCCACTGAGCCTAAACGTCCACCTCCGTAGATACTGCCTAACATCTCACCGCCTGTGATGTTGATGTTTACATTACCGCATACAACTCCTGCGGTAAGGGCATCACCTGCAAATCCACGACCACCGCCGAAGATGTTACCATCCACATAAGAGCAACCCCATGTTCCAATCTTGGCACCCTCGCCAATGTTCATTGTTACATTACCTAAGATGTGTCCATCCTCACCACCGCCGAAGACAGAACCGTAAATCCAGCCACCGGTAACATTTACCGTGGCATTCTGGATGTTCGTCTTTTCAGCAAATAGTACACGCTGGTCACCCTTACCTGCACCGAATAGGTAGCAGGTTACAGGATGGTCGTTGATTTGCTGGATGGTACGGGGAACACCAAGGGTTCCGCCAGACATACTGACCTCACAGTCCTTCACTACATCCGTCAACTCGTTACCACCATATATGCTGGTCAGGATATGTCCGCCTGTAATCTCCACTTTAGTATTACCCTGCACATTTCCGGCACTTTCAAGCCATTGGCCTGCAGCGTAAGGTTCAAAACCTGAGCCGCCGCCGAAGACATTCCCGTAGAACGTGTGGCCGTCGGATGCCTCAACCGCACCACCTTGGGATTCATAGTCATTGGCGTACTTATCATACGGAGCATAAATAGTCTTTGTCTCACTACCTACTGTAACTTCTTTTCCATACGGCCAGTGGTTACATTCATAAAGGAACTTGGTGGCATCTGTTGTTACATCGTAAGCCCATTCATCATCTGTGTAAATCCTATCCAAGTCGGTATTGATGGCAGTATTATAGCCGCAACCAATCTGACCACCTTTAATCTTAACGTATGTATCACCACGAACGTGGCCATCCTCGGCACCACCATATACAGATCCCTTGATGAAGGCTTCGTCGCTGATGGTAACGTCGGTTGACTGCACGTAGTTCAACTTGGGTATCAATGCATCTGCACCCAAAGCACCCTTACCGGCACCAAACACATGGCCGGTGAAGTTAGGCATAATCAGAGAGGTTGGTCCTACCTTACCGCCAAATACATGAACAGTGGACTTACCAGTGTTAGTAGCGCATGCGGTAATATCTTTATTGGTGTCGTAAGTGAAGTCACCCACACTGGCCAATGCACCACCGCCGTAGATGCTATTTTTAACCCAGCCATTACCCATATAGACGAAACTGTTACCACGAACGATAGCGGATTCTACCTCTGTAGCCAAACCATTACCGGCACCGAAGACTTCTCCTGCAATGATAACCTTGGCATTACCTTCTTCTACGGGTATATATTTGGATTCTTCCTCATCATACTCTGTACAGATGTTCACCTGCGTATTACCTGTAATAGCGGCCTGATTACCACCACCATATACATTACCGGTGATGTTAGCACCCAGAACGGATTTTTGTGGTTGTATGTCAAGAAGCGTATAACCACCTTGCTCATCCGGTGCCAATGAGGTTTTCTCAGACATCATTTGGATTTGCTGCTTGTTTCCGATATTAATGGTAGTATTACCTATGACTGGAGCCAAGTTGCCACCACCAAAAACATCATTAATGACACCAAGTGTTGTCGCTTCTTCCGAGTAGTATTCACGGGTATGAGTTTCACCGGAATACGTTTTACCGAAAATCTGGTTGATATTCACTGTGGGACTACCATACATGATGGCCGTCGTACCATATCCTCCGCCGAATACGTTGTTGATGCTTGTGCAAGAATGGATTTCAAGAACAGGGTCATTGTATTGAGGATATTCATCCCCTTCTGCTCCTGAATATTCTGTATAGGTAGGCTCACCTTCAGTCGGATAAGTCACAGACTTCATAGGCTTGTGTTCGTCATTTGCCGAAGTTCTGGGCATAAATTGTAGTTTTGGTTTTTTACGCTCAGTATCATCGTCGTCATAGACATAAACAGGACCATTCTCATCGGTAACTACGTAATAACCATAGATGGAGTAGGGGGCTAAGTTTCCGCCAAGATACAAATCATCTATAGTCACTGGATCACAAGCCGTCTCCTCGATAGTGAGCCTGATTTGGCCTCGGATAGCACCGCTGGTATTATTACCACCAAACACTTGCTTGAAATGTCCGCTGGTGATGACCATGTCCAAATCACCGCCCACATCAGCGTTTTTAGCACCACCATATACGACACGATTGTTATCGTGTTCCATACAACCTAAGATAATTTCAACACCACCTGATTGTTCTGCATTCTGACCGGCACCATAGATTTCCTTAACGTTCAAGGTACAATCGTTACTGCTCGGCATAGTAAGTGAAGTACCACCTACCACATTTCCCTTGGTGTTACTGCCACCATAAACGTATGTGATGGTTCCACCAATAAGTTTAGTCTTGGCAATTCCCAAACCATATCTACCATTCGCATTATTTGTTGCGTATTCTGCTTGATCGATAATACCTACGTCGGCACCTGGGTTATTATTACCGGCACCATTACCGCCACCGAATACATAGTTGATGTCGTAGGTGCCGTTGATGGTTACATCTGTACCCGGAACAGGAGCAGCGTTACCTCCACCATAAACGTAGTTGATACTTGTTCTGTCGCAACCGTCGATAATGACCCTTGTATAGGCTTCTGCCTTCTGTGCATCGGTACCAGTGGCTATGGTGGGATTATAGGCAGCCTGATTACCACCTCCATAGACAGCTTCCACATCATAGCGGCCTTTCTTCTTGGGTTTGGTATCCTCGTTCGTATCGCCTTCTTGTATAGTAATGTGTTCTGCCGCTTCATTTTGCGTCTTATAAATATGTACCGTTACAGCACCCTTGGGAGTACCGTTGGCATTATTGGCACCAAAGATGCTGCGACCAATTACACAACCTTTCTGATTGTCGGGGACATCTTTGTTCAACTCTACTGTGACATCACCACCTACAAAGGCTTCAATAGCTTCTTTGTAACCCGGTTGTCCGGATGTTCCTTCTTTTTGCTGTCCCAAGCCTCCACCATAGACATCGCCCGTGATGGTTCCCTTATACAGATTGACTGTTGTTGTTTTATCCGTACTGAATGTAAGTACATTTTCGCTATTCTTGTAAGCATTGGTGTTTCCAAAAGCTGAACCGCCATAGACATCGCCATTTACAGTAGCAACTCCCGTGAAAACAGGTGTAGCATCTGCCGATTTCGATCCCATGTTCACCGTAACATTACCTTTCACCAGTGTAAGCTTACCTTCACCTCCACCATGAACCTTGCCTGGTGTGGTGGTGCTTCCAATGCTACCTCGGATGATATTGACTATAACATCTTCTTGTGAAATTCCGTTTACATTACTGCCGCCAAACACATTACCTACAGACGTAGGTGTTGCGCCTTCTGCTACGGCACCGATATTCACGGTGGTATTGCCAAATACTTTTGCCTGATAGGTATTGTTACCTAATCCGCCGCCATAGACACTGCCTTTCACAGTTCCCTTCAGTACATTGACAGTGGTAGTTTTGCCTTCAAGGGCAGTATAACTTGTAACGTTTCCTGTAGTAACATTTTTCGTACTTGAGGCGTTCACGGCACCCATGGCAGAACCTCCATAGACGTCGCCATTTACGGTAGCATCACCCGTATAAACTCCTTCTGCCTCTACGCCGATGTTTACTTCCACATCACCACCTACAACGGTGTTCGCACCATAGCCGCCGCCATAGACATCCTTCATGGAGCCACCTTTGATGTTCACCTCTACTTCGCTGGTGATTTCATCCGAAGTATTCTTGCCATACACATCGCTGGATTCTCCGCCGCCATAGACGCTGCCGGCAACGGTAGTGCCGCTTTCGATGTTCAGTGTTACTTTGCCCGTTACAGTTCCGAGGGTGTTCAAGTCTTCGTTGGTATAAAGCCATTGGTTGTTCTTGTCAATACCCCGTGCAGTACTATTGATTTCCTCATCTCGATGCTTCCAAGTATAGGTGGTGGTAGCACCCTTTACACCAGTGCGATAGTTACCGAAGTCTTCGTAGTAATAGGGTTCAACCCTGAATCCGATACTATCAACCTCAATGGAAGGGAGGGAGCCAGAATATCCGGCACCATAAACGCTACCGGCCACATTGCAGCTTGTTAATGTTGAGGTGACATGACCATCCACTTTACCCAATTTGCCGCCACCATAGAAATTCTTGGTAATGGTGCAGCCTGTAAGATTAGAGGTTACGCTGCGTGTGGTGGCTAATGAGAACTTCACATACTCTACAAACAGGCGGGCACAATTGTCTGCATTGCCAGACATTGGCAGAAACTGGTAGTTGAACTGTGTAGAAACACCCCCATAGGTACTGCTGTACTCTTGCTTGTATTTCTGATTGACCCAATTATTCCATGAGGAATGGTTGCCAGCTTCTTTATCGTTATGGGGGAAATTTACGATATTATTATGGTTTCTAGGTGCTTCACGGCTATAGGAATTGCCACCGTAGCCAGCGCCATAGAAAGTACCGAAAGTACAATTGGTGGCGGTAGTGGTGACAGTCTTGTCAGCATTCATATCACCGAACTTGGGTCCCCCACAGAATTCTATTACGCGGCTGTTGCTGATAACGGTGTTGATATTACCTTGTACCGGTCTGGCAGCATTGATACCACCGCCATAGAACTCCTTGATGTCGGCATTGTCGATAAACCAGTTGATATTGCCTTTGGTACGTTTTGCCTCATTACCGATACCCTCCATAGCGGCACCTGCCACAATTCCGAAATTGCCACCATTGATGTAACATTCTGCATCGTCCTCATAGCTGGCAACATTTGCAGTATAGAGGCCGGTGAGGTAGAACTCGTCGTAGTCGCCGCCGGTCACGGATACGGGCGGATGTTTAGATTGAAGAGTCTTGTCCTGATGAGTACCGCGGTGGAATTCCTTGAACCACGCGTTGCCACCCACATGGAAATAGGTGGCTTTATTTGAGACGCCGTTGTTCTGCCCGCTCACCCACTGTTCAATGACACCTCCCTGCACAATATAGGGGGCGGCATCACGGTCACTGCGGTCATACTCAAACTGCGTAACGCGGAAAAGCGAAGTGTTGGTGCTCTCAAACCAGCCAACAGGCTGCATAATACCCCAGTTATAGGTACCCTTACCGCCAGTAGATTTTTGTACCATACCCAAGCCGGGGATGTTCAGGAAATCGAACTTGACTGGATGTATAGGGGTGCGAGCATCGAATCGTAACACCAAAGAATAGTCTGGTTCGTTGTCACCATCAAGGTCAATAGACATTAGCGTATATGGCTTAGTCTTATCATTAATGACGTTATTGTATTGGCGACAGTGCCCGACAAGCACGACAGCATAGTCGTTTACCGTTTGGTTTTTTGGGGTGCCTGTAACACCAGTAAAGAGCGCGCTTCGTGCATTGGTAATAGAATTATATACCTTTTGATTGCTACCGTTGATGTTCATTTCATCTCCGTTGGTGAAAAGTTTTTCACCGCCCACATTTGTAACATCATAACGGTTCTTCATATCTTGATTAAAAACCACATCAAGGTAGTCATCTGCGGCATATACAGCTTTTGCCCAATAAGGCTCAATAGTGATGGAGTTCACTCCTTCGGGTACATCAAAATATGCACCCTGGTTGAAGACGCGCCCGCTGACGCTATAGAGATCCTTGTTGGTATTGCTGCGATCGGCAAAGTCGTATGGCTTTTTGGTAACATTGCCATTCTCATCGCGTGTAACGTCAGATTCGCCTGCAGTAAAGGTGCCTGTGCCAGTGCTGCTACCATTGATTTCGACAATCTTCCAGCCTGTCACTACGCGGTTGCCGGTATAATTCTTAGAACCTACATCGTTATAGTATGGCAACTGTACTTTATAGTAGTTGTAGTTGAAATGGGCAGGATCTTTGTCTGTGATATTAAGGTTTAAACTGGGGGTGGTGATGCTTGCTCCCGCTGGAGCAGAATAAACGGCACCGGCACCATTCTGGATATTCACTCTTAGAGAGCCCACTACAGTCCCAACTACCTCAGCTCCATTATCGGAATGGTTAACATCAATATTCACCACAGAGAGATATCTGCCTTGTTCCTTAAGGATAGGATAAGGAGTGGATGTGCCAATCTGAGAGGGTTCCAATACCCACTTCAGCATCTGGTCCTTGTTGTCGCGGTCTCCCGTAGCCCACCAAGCTGCTAATCTGCGGTTGCCATTGAGGAAATGGCGGAAGAATTCGAAGCGCTGTAAAAAGCGTGTCTCTGCAGAAAGGGCACAGTTATAGACATTAATGTTTTTGTTTTTAACATAAGAAGCATCCGACCAGAAATAGTTATAGTTACCTACACCTGTGTTGTTATCTTTATTGGTGATAATTTTTCCGTTGTAAATGGGAGCCTTGGAATTCCCGTCTGTGATGTCGCCATAGAACATGCAGTTCATCACCATAGTTTTAAGGTGATCTGCATTGTCGGCTTTTGTTTCATAGTTGTTGTAGCCCACAATACCGCCCACACGGTTTCCATCCTTAATTTCAGCATAGCTATAGCAGTTGATAACACGGGCTGAACCATCAAGCAAACCTACCAAACCACCGCAGCAGTCGGTACTGTTATTATCCGAAGAAGTACCTGTACTCTCAACACTTCCACTAAGAATACCAACGTTGTAGATACGGGCATTATCATTGGCAGTACATGCAATGGAACCTACTTGACCAGACTGACTGATACTAACGCCTTCCAACACCAAGTTCTTCACTGTACCGGTAAGGGTGGTGAAGAGGGGAGCGCTGAGGCCAGTAATCTTGTAAGGCATGTGGGTGTCGGGATCAATGGCAGCTTCCAATGTACCTGAGAACGAGGCTTTAGTAGTATATCCACTAGCGTTGATGTCTGCTTTGATGATATAATCACCAGTTGAACCAATACTATTCAGTTGGTCTGCTGTCTCAATCTCGGTGGGGTCTGCCCAAACGCCAATGGAACCTACTGTCATCAGCAGGATGACAAAAAGAGCTCTACGAAGGAAATTTTGCGCGTAGGCGTAGGAAATATTTTTTCTACGTGTAGAAAAAAGTTTTTCTACGTGTGGAAGTGATTTTGCGCTTTCTGCGGAGTTATAGTTTAGTCTGTTGTTTGTATAGTTATCGCTTGTCATGGCTCTGTTTTAAACACTTTGCGGAGCAAAGTTACGTATAAGCGAGAGAAAAACAAAATAAAACGGAGAATTTTTTTTGTTTTTCCGAGCGAAAGTAAGTTAGAACGCAGTTCAAAGTTACGTATAAGCGAGAGAAAAACAAAATAAAACGGAGAATTTTTTTTGTTTTTCCGAGCGAAAGTAAGTTAGAACGCAGTTCAATGTTACGTATAAGCGAGAGAAAAACAAAATAAATCGAAGATTTTTTTTTGTTTTTCCGAGCGAAAGTAATTGAGGTGCTAACCTTTAAAAGGGTTTGTTCTTTTCGAAAAGAACCAAAAGGCATACGCTCATTTCTTTTCAAAAAGAAACTGAGCCAAAGAAAATTCTACTTTCCCCAAACCCCTTTCTACATATAAAGGGGCTTAATTGACTACGGCAGCATACGCCGCCTTCGTAAAGGTTTTGGTATGGCTCACAAGCTTTCGCCCTTCGGGTGAGCCATGATTTTTTATTCCCTCCCGAGAGAGGGATGGGGAGGGCTTAATAAATCATTCCGCACGAGGGGGTCTTTAGAGGCAGGTTGGTTCTTGGAAGAAAGAGCTGAAATGTTGTCTGAGAAAAGCGAGTTCATTTCAGCCTTCCAAGAAACAGCCAGCCGGCCCCCGAGCCAGGACGTTTTTGGCTTGACCTTCGGTCGAGCCTGCTCGCACTCGGGATAGCTGATGCAAGCATCGCTCTCCTTTCGCTCAATCGCAGCCTTCTTCTTTGGTTCGGTTTCTTCTTCGATACCGAAGAAGAAATGAACAAAGTTTTTGTTTCTTTTACAAAAGAAAACCCCTCCCGAGGCGACTGGGGTCTTTAGAGGAACCATTGAATATGGTTCCGGCCCCACAAAGGGGAGCGAATCCCCATTAGTGACGGAGGGCAGGGAAGGGGGAGGAATCCGTTTTCGAGTTTTTTGAAGTTAGAAGAAGCCATTCTGGAAGGCTCGGACCTGAATATAGCTTGGCTCGTAGTATGCGCTGGAATTGTAGTTGTCAATAGC
>JAEEGL014041927.1_pt1 | contig 22453 bp, 19 predicted proteins | sample 9134231 | NCBI WGS metagenome assembly JAEEGL01 (sample SAMN16246548, study PRJNA631951) | gut metagenome | biome: gut microbiome; feature: rumen; material: fiber-attached | host: Bos | place: Iran: Karaj | collected 2018-10
AAAAGTATCCTGAACAGCATCCTCTGTATCGGCAGTGTTCTTCATGAAGCCGTAGCAGACGCGATATATTGTTTTACTGTGCCGTTTATATATCTCCGCAATCTCTTTGTCCGTACGTAACAAAGATTTTGACATATCGCTCAAACCTCCCTTCACTACTAATACAATCGAGGAACCCAAAACGTCGGGAAAAAATAAAAGATATTCAAAAATTATCGAAATACATTATACTCCTGTTTGCTTTGACAATAAAGGCAATATGGGTGAACTGCCCGATAGGAAATGAGAGCACCCTGAGACCCCGGGACGGAGTCAGAGTCTCATTTTTTCATCAAAAATGGCGCGAAGCTTGTGGCTTCGCGCTCTTTTATACTAACATATCGTCCCTTGCAGGATTTGATTTTTTTAAAAATATTTTTTATTTATTCGAGTGATTCCATTTACCCAATGCCGCGAAGAACAAATGTTTGCCTTTTGGAATTCTTTGTGGTATCATATATGCAGATCATCAGGGAAAAAAGATGATGAGGAGGCTAGATGATATGGATAACTACGGTGAAATAATTATTTACCAAGCAGAGGATGGCTTAACAAAACTTGAAGTCAAGATGGAAAACGAGACGGTTTGGCTGACTCAGGCCCAGCTTGTAGAGCTATATCAATCATCTAAGGCAAATGTAAGTGAGCATATAACACATATCTTTGAAGAGGGTGAGCTCGTGAAAGAATCAGTTGTTCGGAAATTCCGAACAACTGCATCGGATGGGAAAAACTATAATGTCCTTTATTATAATCTTGATATGATCATTTCTCTGGGATATCGTATTAATTCTGCCAAGGCCACGAGATTCAGGCAGTGGGCGACGCAACGTTTGAAAGAATATATCATCAAGGGGTTTTCTATTGATGATGACCGCCTTAAAGGTAATGCCGGAGGTAATTACTGGAAAGAACTTCTTGATCGGATACGTGACATCAGATCTTCGGAAAAGGTGCTGTATCGTCAGGTGTTGGATCTTTATGCAACAAGTGTGGATTATGATCCTAAAAGTGATGAATCTATTCACTTCTTTAAAATTGTTCAGAACAAACTGCATTATGCTGCGCATGGGCATACTGCGGCAGAGGTGATCTATGAACGCGCTGATGCAGAAAAGCCGTTCATGGGACTAACATCTTTCTCGGGGGAACTGCCCGCCCTAAAGGATATCGGAGTTGCAAAAAACTACTTGAAGGAAGATGAACTCAAGATTCTAAACAATCTTGTTTCCGGTTATTTTGATTTGGCAGAAATATCTGCCATAGAGCATAAACCTATGTATATGAGTGATTACGTGGCTCAACTTGATTCGATTCTTGCTTCGGGAAACAGAAAACTTCTTACCGGATCCGGGAATGTGAGCCATGAACAGGCAATACAAAAAGCCAGGCAGGAATATCGCAAATATCAGGAAAGTACCCTGTCGCCTGTGGAAGAGGAATATATCAAGAGCCTCAAGGGTATAGAAAAAGAAGTAAAAAAGAAGGGCAGAAGGTAAGGAACATAATTGGGGAAAGTTGCCGCTTATAAGAAACTTTCCCCAATTAACATCAGTTATAATTCTCTAACGCTTCGGAATAAGCTTGCTTAAATTTTTGAGCAAGCGATTTCGGAGCTATTATTTTTACATCCTTTCCGAAATTTAAAAAATAATATAATATCTGTGTGGTGGTGCAATCGAAAGTATAAATATGCGGATCTTCGTCAGAAGGCGTGCCTTGTGGGCGGTTGTGTAATCTGGAATTGTAATTTTTGATTCCGGCGTCTGAAAGCCAAACGCGTATCCAGCTTTTGTGCGCGGGGCTTCCGACATAAGGAACCCCTCGCTCTTCTAGGGCCTTTTTAAGTTCGTCTTCTTCCGAGAAAGTGAGGTAGCTGTCTTTTGCTTTTTCGACTTCTGCTTTCTTTATGTTTGAAATCCTAAATGAGAGTGTTTTATCGGACTGATACTTATAAGAGGGTATAGAGTTGGCATCATAAGCAACAAGGTAGTGATATGTGGATACTGGGGTTGTCATGATGCGGTATGGCTTTACATGATAGATTGCACCTTTTGTGGTTTTTATTTTTAGCCGGCTACAGTTGTCGATGGCCAGTTCAATTTTTTCAATTATATCTTTATAAACAATCTCCTCCCTTTCGTAAAATGACATACGTGCATATTCCTCAAGCAGCTGGTTTATATAACGTCCGGGGCGATCCCCGTAGTATTTCTCCTCATCTGATTCGGGATCATTTGTCAACATATCAACGACATCATTTTGCAGATTTATAACCAAGGATTTGTCGGAAGATTTACGATTGGTATATTTGCCTCTTAATTCATACTCGCACGCAGCTACGAGTGCTTCAATTATTGTAGATTTGCTATTACTTTGCAGACTCCTTAATTTTTTTTCGGATTTAAAAGTTTCCTCGAGATAACTTTTGTAATCTTTTAGCCTGCGACTGATTGAACATTCTGCATCATGAGATAGATTTTTCACTATGGCATTAACTAGAGTTCCTTTTTTTAAAGCTCCGTTTTTTGTGGAAAATTTCTCACAATCACCTATGACTATGTCATATGCATCGTTGCTAAGAGATATTCTAACTTTCCCTTGGTCATTCTCGAGACTGAATTGTGACATGTTATCCTCCTTTTACACCAATCTGTGGTTGACGTAAATGCATGTTGTATTGTTAACAATGAAAAAACAAAATACAATGTTGTTCTGCTATATGTAACACAAATATAACATGTAATCAATATTCTTTCAAGATAAATGTGCCGAAAACGTAACAAAAATATCCTATGAATATCTATAAAATCATAATGTAATTTGAACTATAATATGTTAACGAAAGGGGGTGATTTCCATATACAATATCGACACAGCAGCTACATCGGAAAGAATAAAAAGACTTATGAAAGAAAAGAATATAAATGCCAAAGAAATGGCGAGACATACAGGTGTTTCAATTTCGGCAGTTTATAAATGGATAAATGGGAGCTCGCTTCCGGGCTACGAGCTCGCCGAAGATCTGGTCGAATTGTTTGGCCTGTGCAGAATTGAAGATCTGGTAGTAATGAATAAAATCAAATGAACCATAAACGATAAACCATTTAAGGAGGTGATTGATTATTGATATATTATACAAGCGACTTGCATTTCGGACACAAGAATATTATCTATTTAGATAAACGACCGTTCACTGACAGAGACGAAATGGATCGAGCGCTTATTGAGAATTGGAATAGCCGTGTGGGGAAAGATGATACCGTATATATAGTTGGCGACTTCTGCTTCAGAAGCGAACACCCGGCCGATTGGTATTTGAAACAACTGAAAGGGCATAAGGTACTTATAATGGGAAATCATGATGCCTCCATGCTAAATAATCCTGAGGCCTTAGCCATGCTTGATGGCGTTGACAAAATGACTGAGATAAAGGACGGTAACAGAAATGTATGTCTTTGCCATTACCCAATAGCTGAGTGGAATTCGTATTTTCGTGATTCATGGCATGTTTTCGGACATATTCATAACCAAAAGAACGACTGCTACGAGTTTATGAAGAAGAAAAAAGCATTGAATGCCGGATGCATGATAAACAACTATATGCCTGCAAGTTTTGAGGAACTCATAAGAAATAATGAACTGTTCCGTCGAAAATAAATTCTTTCTTTGCAAAAAAACTGTTAATATAAAATCATAATTTATGATATCATATTAGAAGAACAAAACAACAATTGTAACCATAAGGAGGGTAAAACTATGATTTCAGAAAGTGATGTAAAAGAGTATTTGTCTTATGTCGAGGAGTCCATTGACAAAATGTGCGATTATGTAAAGGCGGTCTGCAAGCATGAACTGACCATGAGGAGCCTTGATGCATTAAAAAATGCCGGCATGATAGAACCTGAAAGTTATCGCGAAAAGGTACAGGATTATGACCAAAGCCGAAGAATGGCTCATGACAGCGCGTTGGGAGAAATGGAACTGATGAACAGAATATGCGAGCAAACAGGAATGACCGCTATTTTTCCGAATGTCGAAACGACCCACAGAACGATATGCGGCAAATTTATGGCAGGTGTAGTAAGCGAGTTCTACCTTAGGGGAGTAAAGGGTGATGCGGATGAAATAAAAAGGGTAGGAGAGATATTTGGAGATGAGAATGGGGCTGCAAATAAAATTATAGGGTTGATAGAAGACGGAATAGTTGGAAATAGGGACTAAAAGGATTGTATAAAGAATTAAATCCTTTAAGTAAGTGGCAAATCTCTTTCCTTGACGGCATATATATACTGTGGTAATATTTACACATAGTATACATGTTATTCAAATGACTAGACGTGGTATTTGCAAGATATATGAATTCGTGATATGTAAAGCATAATATTTTGACGAGGAACAAGACGTGAATAATATCAAGGGGAAAAGCATATTATATACTGACATATGCGGGAGAACAAGTACAATAGCGAGTGAAATATCGGCAACAATTATGGAATACATAATTGAAAAAGATAATAATCGGATAGATACAATTTGTCTTTTTGCAAAAAACATAAAAGGTTTTCCACTCATCGATAGAGAAAAAATATTAAATGAATTTAGTATAAGTGAAATAGAAGGAAGAAAACCAAGAGAGCTTACCAATGATGAAGTTGGTTTATTATTAGCGGACCTGCTTAAGGAATGCACCATCCATAAATTTAGTGATATCGTAAAACTAATGGATTTAAGTGCATTTATTAAATTGATTCAGTTTTTGGATGATAGCTATGCCTCTGTAAAACCATTAATTGTGGAGCTTTTTTCAGAATTCAATAGTGTGGATTACAAGCGGAAAGCTAAAAATGCTCTTGAAATCAGAAATAAACTAATCGGACATCTTGATGAAAGAACTAAAGAAAAAATGACCGATGAAGAGCTCTCTAATGAAATAGATGAATTGATAGACTTTTTTGTGTTGTTCATATGTGATGATTTAAATGTCAGATTGAATGAATACATACAGCAACTTGAAACGCTTAAGAAGAAAACAAAATACTTTTGTTTTGATATTGATGATATAGCAAAAGAAAGCTTGATAGATAAAAACAGAATAGATGGGGTTTTTAAAAGGTACAGTTTCGATGGTGAGGGAATAAAATATTACGGCGAAACAAATCCGTCCCAAGTTTACTGCGTATCAAAAGAATTACTTATAAAAGAGATTCGGGAAAAAATCGAGCTTGATGAAAAGCTTGGACCATATAATGATGAGCGCGAACAGAATGATACATATAGAATTCTAAAGCTAACATCACTTTTGGCATATGAAGCAGGCAGATCCTTAATGAGATATCAGGTGGAAGAACTTGCCTCTACGCATTCTATTATTTTGGATAAGAGTGTTATTGAAGATGCTGATTCGAGGAAATACCTTGGTGCAAATACCAGGTTTCGTCTCATGGTTGATTCAAACACGCGGAAACTGCTTTGGATGAAAAAAAAAGACAACACAAATGTTGATTGTCCTGAATTTGCTTTTGTTGATCATATGTCGAAGTGTGGTAGACTATCGTTTTTTGGATTGCCTTCAGCAGATAAAAGTAGTTTGGATTTAATAGCTGAGTATATTGCTTCAAGACCAATGGAGCGATTCTGTGTACTAACGAGAGGAGCAACTAAAGATTTAAGTGAAAGGGTTGCAACATCCGGAAATGATATTTCGGTAGTTGCTAAAATAGATAATAAAGAGATCGTTGTCATGAAATCTTCTCTTCCGTTTTCGAACGACGATGCATTGGCTCTAAAACGTCTAACCGTTCTTAGGCACGAAAGTAAAGAGGCATTTCGTAATGTGAAGTTGAACAAAATGTCATATACAGCAGATCATAATGAAGGGACGAAAAAACAAATAATAAGTACCCCTGACATCTCCGGTAGATGCAAGCCAGTTGCGATACCAGATGTTGTAAACCAGTTTAATATATCGAACGGGGATAATAGTAGTATAGATACTATTTTTGAGAGCGAGTACATTGTAAGTGAAGGAACAAAACTTCATACAGAAAATGGAAGCGAAGTGATACTTGAAAAGCCAATCACCCAGTTTGGAAAAAATGCAGAGGGTGGTGAGGGGGCAGTATATCTCACGAATACTGATATGGTAGCCAAAATATACCATAGAGATCGAAGAACAAAAAACAGATACGACAAATTGAAATATGTCATTTCTAAAAGGCTTTCTAGCGAGAATATATGCTGGCCGGAGCAGATTTTATATGGTGATGGAAAATGTTTCGTTGGCTTTTTGATGAAAAAAGTGCCGGATAATTGCCTGCCGTTAAATAAAAGTGTACTTTTGCTTGATAGGGAGAGCTTTACACAAGCGGAAATGCCAACATGGAACCGCACGGATCTGATTGTGGTTGTACAAGGCGTTTTGAAACTCTTTAAATATCTCCATGATCATGATGTGCTTATGGGAGATGTTAACCCGGGAAATATCATGGTGGATGTGAAAGGCAAGAAACAGGTATATTTTGTTGATTGCGACAGTTATCAAATGGGGGATAAGTATACTTGCCCGGTAGGAACAAAGGAGTATACACACCCCAAAATGAATGAACGCTTAGGAGGGAGCGAATATATAGATTTTGGGAAGGTTTTTAGAACAAAAGACGAGGAGTTATATAGCATTGCAATTATTGCTTTCAAGATATTGATGTTGAACAAGAGTCCTTTTTCTTATGACACCGAAGAGGAAATAATTGCAGCGATGAAGGACAAAAAGTTTGCTTTTGAAAATGAAAAGAGTTTAACTGAAAGCCCGGGGCCTTATTACAAAATATGGATCAATACGCCTTATCAAGTAAGACAACTGTTTAGCGCTGTGTTTTCAAGCTGGACCGCTGTATCGCTAGATGAATGGATTAAGGCTTTTCGAAGATACTATAATGAAAGAGAAAGATACAGAAATGAATTGATGCCGCAACTTCATCCGTATTTCATGATGAATAATTATAGTGTTTTTACATGCAAGCAGTGCAAGAAAGAGTTTGATGTTAATAAGAAAAGAATAAAAAAAGATAGCAAGGACCTATGCGAAAGCTGTAAAAGAATTCTTGCCAATATGCCCACGAATGAAATATGTGAACTGTGCGGGAAAACCTATGGTGCAAAAGGAATAGAAGCTTTTAACAAGAATAATTATGGCTACATTTATATGTGTCCGGATTGCAGAAAAAGCGACGATGAGACGGTTTTTGAATTGACTTGCGAACAATGTAAAGGTAATGTAAAGTGCAGCAAAAAAACAATGATATATTTGAAAAAGAAAGGTGAAAAACTGCTCTGCTGGAAGTGCAGAAATAAGATTTGATGGATAGTAATGAATTAAGTAAAAGAATGCTTGAATCACAAAAAATGTTCAGCAACAACAGCCCCAGGCTTTTGATATGCATTTGTGTTGATGCTTCGGTTTCAATGAATAAAATAATTGAAAAAATAAACAATGGTATAGTTGGTTTCCTTGATAAGACAAACAAAGATCTGATAGCGGCTGATGCGGTAGAACTCGCAGTTTATTCTTTTGGTAGCAGTGTGGAATTAATATGTCCGTTTGGAAGCGCAGAGAATGGTCTAAAGATAATGCGGGGGAGAAAGGGAATTATAGCTGACCAAGCGGAATCAAAGTTGGGGGAATGCCTTCATGTGGCAGTCAAGGCATTGACTGAACGTCAAATGAAATATCGTGAAAATAATATACCTATATATCGCCCGTGGTTGCTTGTTTTTAGCGATGGTGAGGCAACGGATGTTAATACCTATAAACAGGAAGTGCGTGAAGTAAATGAATTGATCGTGCAAAAGCATCTGAAAACTAAGGTTTTTTCATCTGAAACAAATAGCGAGAATTTGCTTAAGCTATCCGGTATGGGGGCTATAAGTGAAATCGATGAATTATCTGTGATGGATTTTTTTGAAATGCTTAGTCGTAGTGTTACCAGTGCTTCTATCGAGGGCATAATTGTCGGGAATGATATCATGGAGAGAAACATGGTATAAACGAAAGCGAGGTTGGAGTATGCACAGGGTATGTTCGGGGACATATACAGGCGCTATCCATCTAATGGAGGGGGAAGATTGCCAAGACAGTTCATATACGATCGTACGTGACAATATAGCGGTAATAGTTGTCTGCGATGGCGCAGGTAGCCGACAGCACTCAGGTGTGGGAGCAAAGGCATGTGCAAAGATTGTTGGGGAATATGTTTTGAGGGCATTTTGGGGGTTATACGAGGGGTTTAAATTTGAATGTGAACATACAAAAGAAATCTTTGTAAGGAACGTTCAAAATGAAATGATGGGGGCTGTAGATTATGATATGTCCGAGGTTTTGTGTACGTTGTGTTTTTTTGCGGGAGATAATGAAGGAAGATGGATTTGCGGGCACATTGGTGATGGAATCGCTTTTATGAGTTTAGATGGACTTAGAGTGGTATCAGAACCGGAAAACGGCTATTATAAAAATGAAACTTTTTTTATAAATCAACAATTCGATATTGCTTTGCAACACTTTCGTATATCATTAGGTAAAGAATCACATTCATATTATGTTTTGTTGTCAACGGATGGTTGCCAGGATTTGTTTTGGAAAAAAATAACAGGAGAGATATCAGAAACTGTCAAAGATATTTGCAAGTGGCTTGACCATGGGAATAATTATGCATACAGCAATTTATTGTTTAATTTTGAAAATGTTTTAAGCTCTATGACGGATGATGACATGGGAATTGCTTTTGGCAAATTCTATATAGATAATGGATTGGAGGCTGATTATGACAAACTATGATGAACTTAGAAGTGAATTGATGAATGACGAAAGTATAGATTTGGATGCACCTGAAATACAGTACAAGCTTGCCCTCGCTGCAGAGAAGGATGGGGATGACGTGCGCCGTATGCAGTGTTTGAAAAAGGCTGCCGAAAAGAATTATGAGCCTGCACTGCAAGATATGGAACGAATAAAATCTGAAAATAAAAAAACGTCTGATTACAGATCTTATAGCAAGATGGATATTGATTCAGTTGAATGGGGCGAGATATATGATAATGATGAAGACGATAGACCAGATATTGCCTTTTGCCAATATGAGTATTCAAAAAAACTTGGGACACCTAATGTATCCTATTTGCTTAAGGCAGAGAAGAGTGCGCATTTGGCAAATGATGAACTGGAAGTGGAAATCTATAAAACACTAGCGTCATATTATGAAAAAATAGATGATACCGAAAAGAAAGAAGAAGAACTAAAAAAGGCGGCAGAAAAAGGAGATGTTTTTTCTTGCTTGGAACTAATTTCATTGCATTATAGTCATATAATGGATGATCCTTATGCACATTATGCTGATTATGTAAAAAAACATGGTTCTACTAAAGATAAGATAAGTCTTGCTAAATGTTATGGGGATGCAGATAATATTCCATATGAGATTGGTATTCTTTTAAAAGTGTGGAAAAACAATAATTTGGATGACGATTTTTTGTTTGTTGCCGAAGAATTGTTGAAATGCAAAGAAATAAAAATAGAAGATGTATTAAAAAAAGGTATGGAGGAGGAAAAAGGAGAAGAAATTATTCTGAGTAGAGATTTAGATGAATGGACTGAAACAATCAATAAAGATACTCTTAGTCCATGGATCTCAGAGATTGAACAAAGTAAGTTGATGCTGTTTTTACGTGGTTGCTTTAGTTATTATTGCTTTTCCAAAAGCTATATATCTGATTGGTATGAGTATGGACACCAGTATGATCTCGAATGGATTGATGCAATGTTGAGTGCAATAATTAAAGATTACAAAAAACTGGAAGCGTATCGATATTATGCCATAGAAGATGATGACAGTCGTGATTTTCTCTTGGAGTTTGATAATTGGCCGCAGATGATCAAAGAGGAAAGAGAAAAACTGAAGGAAGAAGAGGCCAGAAAAGAATCTGAAAGAATAAGGGTAGAAGAGGCTAAAAGAGAAGAGGAAAAACTTGGTGAAAGTATTTCGATAAATATACAGAGTATTTATTTTTCGGCAAATGATGATCCGGAAAAGATGCAGTTTATTGATTCAGAGTATGGCTTTCCGGCAGGCGGTATAGATACGTTGTTTGCGGTTGTTGAATTTAGTAATGTAAGTGTAAATAAGAAAGTGGTTATAAAAAGTGAGGTTTTTTATAATGGTTCCGTTTGGGCTCCAGTAGCTGAAACAGAGCTTTTGATTACAAAAGATTGCCCTAGAGGAGTATTTAGGAGAATAAACAAGGATAATAAAAATTTATTAACGGGATTATACAGATGGGTGGTTGAATTTGAAGGAAAAAAGTATACGGAGTACTGTGCGGTATACAAAGAAGATAACTCTACAAAAGCATATCACGGAATGTATGAAAAATATCATGCATTGGAACAGTTTCGCCCAGTTTATGATGCGCTCAATACTATTGTTCCGAGCAAAATCGTTATTGAGAATAAGGACAATAATATGAGCGGGATTTGCTTTACAGAAAGAACAGTTGATTATCTGCATGCTAAAATATATATAAAGAGCAAGCCTTCCGGACGAAGAGAAGTACATATTGTTTCACGCATTTATAAAGATGGTAAACTAATTTCAGATGTTTTATCAAACGATCGTATTGTTTCAGATGATACTGAGTTTATTAGAACGACGGGTTGGGGAAATGATAATAGAACATTTTATACACCGGGGGAGTATATGTTCTGTGTTACAATAGATGGACATGAGTACAGTCAAGTGTTTACTATTTTGAAAGATAAACCTGTTCTGGAAAGTATAATAATGGAGGATTATAAATGCCGGAAAAGCGGCGCATATTTTACGGCAAATACATTCAATGGCCTTCATGCAGTCTTACGATTTAGTCACATTCCTGAAGGAAAAAAAGATTTGACAATTAAATCAAAATTGCTGTTTGAAGGGAATGAATTCTTGCAGGAGGTTGTGGAGATAATCGATTTGACGAATGGGGGAAAAGAATTTGCAACAACCGACTTTGGGGATGGTACTTACAAAGCGTTTAAACCCGGAAAATATGTTTATAAGGTTAGTATTGAGGATGAAGAATACACGATGTTGTTTGATGTGGCTAAAAGAGAAAGCCTTATGGATCGAGTTTTTCCGTTGACAAAATATTGTATAAGTGGAACGAATCTTATTGTTATTGTTTTTGCTTATATCATTATTGAGTATTTGGGATTGATGCCTGTGCCTTTGGCAATTGAATACAACATTTCTGCCTTGTTTAACTGTTGCGGACTTGTGCAAGTATATGTTTTAGTTGGATTTATTGATGCTGTATTTGAAATAATAGGGACACATAAAAATCGGCGATCATATAAGGGAAATTTAGGCGAATATTCTTTGAATAATATATTACGTTTGCCTTGTCGGTAAATTGTAAAGATGACCTATAAAGTGTATTTTATGGTTGGGAATAACGATTTTGAGGAAAAATCATGATGGATATTGTTAGAAATATATTAGAGGCTTTACGAGATATTATGAGGATTACCAAAAAAGTCATGAATAACAAGAAGAATAATAATGAGAATCATTTATCGGCTACAAGCAAGGAAAAGAAAGGAGGGGGGATAGGCGCCCCGCTGCTGCAATTAATTTTTACGGTTGTTTTGGTAATACTTTATATGTGGACACTTGGCTCATGGTATAATCATGTTACGCACGACAAGCTGAATGAAAATAATTCTGTTGCAGAAGAGCAGCGGCCTACAGAAGAGCAACAACCTATAGAAGAAAACTCATTGGATACGAATAATGATGTTATAGAAGATAACAACCTTGAACAAATAACTATTGAAAAGAAAGAATATAAGATGTTGAAGGTTCCGGAAATAAACCGCAAAGAAATAACAATCGGCAATGTGGATTTCAAATATATAAATGGTTCAATTGATGAAAATGGAGAAGGTAACAGTTATGACTTTAAACCGCCGGTAAACGGAAAATATCGTTTTGATTTTTCCGGAATGCATGCATCCTGTACAGTGCGTTTTCAAATATATGATTCTTTAGACAACGCTATTGTTGATAAACAATGCAAGAATGGTGAGGGCGTTTCATATAATTCTTTCTCAAATGAACAAAAGTATAGACTTGTTATAACACCGGTAAAAGGCGCTAGCGATTACAAATTAAGGATTGGTCAACAGAAGGAACGAACAGATATATCAGAATATACCTCTGTTAGGGATAGCATTGAGTTTACAGAACAGAAAAATATATACTATTATACTGTGGGTAATGAAGGAAGGCTCCGTATAGAGGTGAATGATTTATACGCAGGAACAAAAGTTGAAATATGTGTTTGGAATAGTTTGGATGAGTATATTGTAGGTCAGGAATGTGCATCTGGTGAAGGAATAGTTCTATATAGTTTGGTTCCGGGCGATAAATATATGATACAGGTGCGTCAGAACACGGGGTTCAGTGATTATGTATTAAATATATTCGGTGCAAAAGAAAAGCCTGATATTACAGAGTATACCGAAATATCTGATAGTATCGAGTTTGTTGATCAAAGAAATGTATATTACTATACGCCAACTGAAGATGAAATCTGTAGATTCAGCTTTTATAACCTTCCGGTTTCTGTTTCGGTTCAGCTAAGAATTTATGATTCAAAAGATAATATTTATGCTAATGATTATTTTAGTAATGGTGAGGGAATAACTGTTAAAGATATGAAAGCCGGTGAGACATATGGTATTCAAGTGCTTCACCATGAAGGCTTAGGAGGTTATGATATGAGAATCTTAAGCCGAAAAAAACTGATTCCTATTAAAGCAAATTCAAAGGTTGAAGATGACATTTCATATCCTGAACAGATAAACTATTACTCCCTCAGTGTTGAAGCGGGGAAAAAATACAATATTGCGCTCACTTCCGGCGAAGGAACAATAAATGTGTTTAATGAACTTGGGTATTCTTTGGTAACAGGAGATGGAAAAAATATAACATCATATTTTACAGCTAATGTTGATCGTGATCAGACATATACGATTAGTGTTCAGTCTAAGAAAAATGCAGTAAAATATTCCCTTTGCGTCGAAGAACGCTGAATGAAATTACCGCTATAATGAGACCCCGGGACGGAGTCATAGTCTCATTTTTTAGGGTGAAATAGATGTACACAGAAGATATTTTTTTCTTGCAAGCCGCTTAGATTTGACGATATAAACACAGAAGACCTGAAATAATCATAACCCATATACAGAGTTTTTGTTTTTTTAACGAGGTGACAAACATGCTTACATACGAAGGGGAAGCATTGACCCAATACAAAGAAAAAAATCTGGGCATCAAAGCCGATTGGCGTGAAAGGGATTTCGCTGCCATTGTTCGGAGTTATTTGGGCAGCACGACCGAAAAGATATTGGCTGTCAGCGGGCTTCGCGGCACCGGGAAAACGGTCGGAAGCCTTCAGGCAGCTAAGGAATATGATGCGCTCTACATCCTTGCTCAAAGAGGCGATGATAAAACAGGGGCAGACTATGTCAAGCTGCTTAAGACCACCGAAAAGCAATATATCATAATTGATGAATACAGCTGGATCGAAGAACGCGAGGAGTTAGACAGGTATTTGCTGACTGCGGTACAAAATAATAAACGGATAGTGATCATGGCTACGGAATCCATTACATTGGATTTTTTGAATTACGGGGCTTTGAATCACAGAGTGCATGTTGTGCATACAACTATGTTTCCTTACGGCGAATACCTTAGGCTTTATGACAAGACTCACAGCAAGGATAACTGCATAGAATATTTGACTGAGGGCGGCTTGTTTAAGGATTATGCGATAAAAAACTATGATGACACAAAAAGATATATCGAAGATGCCATTGTAGGAAACCTTGCGGGATATCTTAAGGACGAGATGAGTGAGGAGAAAGCCCGTACGTTAACATACGCTGTTTTATATGAAGCAATCTGCCCATCCAACTTATCTTCAATACCTACCCTGCGGAAAGCGGACGTTACTCTTGAAAACTATCTGGAAAAAATGGGAGTAAACACGACTATTCGCCCGCAGCCGTATGAGTTAAATCGTGTGGCGGATATTTTTGAACAGATAGGCATCATTGTACGAATTCCAAATTTCAACAATGACAGCCTGAGAAAAGAACAGTATTATATCGTGAATCCATCGCTTACTTGTCAGCTGATAAAGTATGTATATGGGCTTGCACAGATAGAAAATTCGATACTTGGTCACGTTTTTGAAGCATCTGTAGGGGTTCAATTGGCTACTAATAAGTTGTCGGAACACGACATATTCTTCTACAATAATGAGGGTCCGGAAAGCCACGGAGAAAGAAGAGAACTTGATTTCGTTTTAACTGACAAAGGGAGAGAGTTTGCTTATTTTATGGAATGTAAATTTAACCAAAAGGCAAGTTTGCATACCGACATAACGCTTCTTTCCGGCTATTTGGAATCGCACGAATTTGAAGGCATAGAAATAGAAGGCAGATATGTTATATATAATGGTGAACCGGCTGTTCAGTCATGGGAAAAAGTTGGTGATATCATTTTTACCCCCATCGGGGATATTCTGGATAACTATTTTGAATTTGATGAAAACAAAAAGAGAATACAAAAGGGGTGATCCTTTTAGGCGTAAATGTTATTGATCATACGCTTTAGCGCTTCGGGATGAGTTTGTTTGAATCCGAAAAACAAGCTCGTCCCGAATTTTTTTTTGCAAAAAAATAGACATTGTACCTTGGATGTAACACAAATATGTCACAAAATCCATAAAATACCGATAAAAATAGCCGAAATTCGTAACAAAACTTCCTTGAAAATGTCATTAAAAAAATACCATGTTTTAGGCTATTATATGTCTTGCAAGGGGGAGCGAACAGAAACGATCCACCTAAAAGAAAATTTTGAAAAACCGTTAATTCTTCCTAAAAATACACGATAACAAAGTAGAGGGGGTGGTAAGAAGAAAGGCCGTGATAATACCCGGGAGCGCGGCCTTGATAAAAAGAGTACAACCAAACAGCAATAACCTTAATAAGGATAACATATAGAAAAAACAAGAAAGGAGGATACAGGAAAAGAGATGATCAAACAAACAGGAAAGGAGGACAAAGGAAAAGTGATGAACAACAAACACGAAAGGAGGGCACCGGAAAAATGATGATCACTAAAAAATATGAAAGGAGGGAAAGAACGGCTTAAGAGTATAAGAAACACACACAAACCATAAACGAAAATCATAAAACAAAAACCATAAAATAAAGGAGGAAAAAAGAGAAAATGAAAACACAGATGCAAACAAACAATTATGACCAATTTAAGAAAGGAGAAAACATGAGAATCGAAAACAAAGCAACACAGACGGGCTATACACATATAACAGAAAAAATGACAAATACAAATTCAGAAAAGGAGATAAAAAACATGAACAATAATACAGCAAACAACAGCAGCGTAGCTTACAAGACAAAGGAGGTCGATAACATGAACAATAATTCAATCAACAACAAATCAAATAACAACATTAAGGAGGAAAATGCAATGAACAATAATTCAGTAAACAATAACACTTTAGTAAAGATGATGGAGGAGGAGATCAAAATGAACGAAAACATGATAGCGAAAGAGGAGGATACAAAGATGATGAATAATGAAGAGAGCAAGGTATTAAACGAGAAGGGATTCACAACAATAGAACTGATCATTCTGCTGGCACTGCTGGTGGTACTTGCAAGTTTCTTTAAGGAACAGATATTTAGCTTCGCAAGAAGTTTGTTTGAGGGGATATTCGCGTTCGACGCGTCGATAGGCTGAGTAAGCACATAAAAACTATCAATTATTAAGGAGGTAAAAGACATGATATACATTTATTCGAAAAATCAGAATGCGGCGTATGCTGCAAAAGCAGAAATAAGGAAGGTGGCGGGTGACTGCGATATGTCATCCTACTTCAACGAAAAACAATTTATAACTATCGCAAAAGCTGCCACCGCCGAAGATCATATCTTCCTGCTTGATGATATAAGGAGAATAAACAGCAAGGCTGATATCAAGAGAAGAGAGATCGGAGAAAACACAAATGAATTTGTCTGCAGGGTGTGCTTAGAGGCCGGATGGGGAAAGGAAGAACTTACTGAAGAGAAATTAGAGGCCCTATATCAAGAGTCAGTGAAAATGGTCAATAAGTGCCATGTGGATGATGATGAAGGCGTACTTGAAAGCATCAAGAATATTTGCGCAAAGCATTTTCATTTTTCGGCTGAGGATCATCAAAAGGCTGTTGATCATGTCTTTAACAAACTCAGAGGTTACGGAGTACTTGAGGAATTGATACTGAATCCGGACTACACAGAGATCATGGTGAATTCTACCGAGGAGATCATGGTGGAGGAAAAAGGCCATATTCACGGTACAGGCAAGGCTTTTTCAAATAAGGAAGATCTTATGAATGTGATAAGAAGGCTTGCAATTGACGGAGACGGTAAATTTGTGGATGAAGCAAATCCTCTGCTTGATGCGGAGATAATAGGAAAAGACGGCGAAAAAAAGAGAATAAACATAGTACTCGACTGCATTGCATCAAACGGACCAATTATCACCATAAGAAAAAAGGCGGCAAGGTATATGCCTCTTGATACAATAGTTGACCAGCCGGAAGTCAGGGAATACCTTATTGCGGCAACAAGGGCGGGATATAACTGCTTTATTTCCGGAGGTACCGGCAGCGGAAAGACTACGCTGTTAAACGCCTTGGCTCAGGAAGTCGGGAAGGATGAAAGAGTTATTATCATAGAGGATACGCCCGAGATCGAAATAAAGGATAAAGAAAATGTGGTCTATATGAAGACCAGAAAACCAAACAATGAAGGTATGGGAGAGGTATCCTGTAGAACACTTATCAGAAACTCACTAAGAATGAGACCGGACAGACTTATAGTCGGCGAAGTACGTGGAGTGGAGGTGCTTGATATGCTTTCGGCAATGAATACCGGGCATGACGGAAGCCTCAGTACCGGGCACAGCAACACATCGCGCGACATGATAATAAGACTTGAGACAATGGCGATCTCTGAAAAGGATATTCCGATGAGAGCAATAAGACAGCAGATCTCCTCCGCGGTAGATCTTATTATACATGTTTCAAGAATGCGTGACGGCAGCAGAAGGATCGTTGAAATATGCGAAGTGCGCGGTCTTGATAATAACGGAGAAGTGAGAGTGGTTCCCTTGTGGAAGTTTAAGGAAGAAAGAAACGGTGGTAAGGAAGTAAAAGGAAGGCTTGTCAGAACAGAAGAAAAAATGGAGAACACAGGCAAATTCTATACGTACGGACTGGACGAAAATGATGTCGAAAGATTGCTGGCCGCAGAAAGTGAGGTGACAAATGAAAAGATTTCAAAACTTATTAAGATCGGATAAGGCGATAAGCCTTAAATGGGTGATCATATACGGGGCTGCCTGCTGGGGAGTGGCAAGTATTTTTTTTCAGAAATATATCAGAACCATCCCCTTTTTCCTGATAGGAATATTAATGGAAAGGAGTACGGCGGCCGATCGCAGAAAAAAGGAGCAAAGAGAAGAGTTGAAACAGTTTCGTGAGTTTATAGAACTTGTAAACGGCTCGATGACGGCCACCAGCAAGGCAGTTGAAAAATGCGTTGATGAGGCGATAGACAGAATGGAAGCTCAGCATATGGACAAGACAAAGGTTTTTCGCGAATTAAAAAATATGCAAACCAGGCTTACAAATAATACACAGGCATCATTTACGGCGGAACTTACCGGGGTTGCGGAGAGGCTCGACAATAAAGAGATCATGAATTTTGCCAATTCCGTAAGCATATGTTACGAGCACAACAGCCAGGGAATAACATCGATCATAAGAAACACATCAACGCTTATTCAGGAAAAAAGTCAGATTGAAGATGAGATATATGTCGCGATAGCGGAAGCAAGGAATCAGGCCTTGATCATGCTTCTTATGCCTTCGGTAATAATACTTTTTCTTAAACATAGCATGCCTTCGTTCTTTGGATATATGAACAACACAAGTGCAGGGCTTATAACGCTATCGGTATGTCTGGCGGTAAATTATATAACATTTTTCATTATACAGAAAATAATCAGGAAAGGAGCTTAAGATGGAATACATTAAAGTGGTTTTGGCGGTATTGATTTTTGCTTGTTTATTGCTTTATGCGATTGGAAAAAAAGAACGTGAAATTGATGCGGTAAAAATGGATGATCCAAAGTCCGAATTTATGTTCTGGTCATTTACGCCGATAGGATACGGAGTTTTAAAGCTCTTTCCGTTTTTGACAAAGTTTGACAGCAATGAAGCACGAATGATGTTTCGCGCACGCCTTGATTATGATGAGGAGGTCGATGCCTACTGCAGATGTTTTTTGGCGCACAGGCTGACGATCCTTCTGACGGTTCCGCTTATTGGAATGATAATCGTTCTGGCGGCAAATGAAACCGGAAACGCAGACAAAATATCACTGGTTTGTGCTTTTGCGAGTTTTGCAACGGTGGGATTGTTTATAAACACAGTGTCAGCTATGAAAAAAAAGGAGAGCGAGAGGATCGAAAGAATAAGAGATGATCTGCCGGATATGATAAACAGGATGGTCATTCTTCTGCATGGCGGCCTAAACATGAGCAAAGTTTTTTACAGTATCGGCGATATGAATGACGATTCACCCCTTGGCAGCGAAATAAAAAAAGTCATTGCAGATATCAAAAATACAAGTGATGTTTCATATGCCATGTCAAGAATGCAACGCAGATGCCCGTGCTATGAAGTGTCCAGGCTTTCAAGCATAATCGGAGTTGCCGTTGAAAAAGGCGGCGGAGGAGTAACGGATCGTCTTACTGAGCTTTCGCTTGAGCTGTGGGAAAGTAAGAGAAACAACGTGAAGAAGAAAAGTGCGACCCTTAGTCAAAAGCTGCTTCTTCCGACAATGCTATTGTTTATTACTGTCATGGCATTGGCTGCCGTTCCGGCATTTATCAGTATGAAACAGGAAAGCACCGGGTTTGCCGACAATACTTCGTTATCGCAAGACGCCGGCGATACTGTGGCTTCACAAGGCACCGGCAATAGCCGGGTAGAAATGATAGAGAAAGGAGAAAAATGAAGAAAAAAGTCAGGGGCAGTCTTACTATTGAAATGACAATGGTTTTGCCGTTTATTATGATCATTTTGGCGTTTTATATTTGGGCAATGGTTCGTATTTATGGCTGGCACGAGCAGACGACTCGTTTTCAGGCTGTTAATTCGCTTGAAGACAATAGCCTTTATTATCCGGTCATCATATACGAAGGGACAGCCCCGGAATATGATAAGACCGGTAGTGCAAGCATTATGGAGGGGGCATTCAGAAAAATAAATGATGATGCGGTGTATATAAAAATGCCGTCAATGTCATCTGTCTTTAGAAGTATTTCAAGAGATAATGCAAAAAGAGCAATTGAGGGGGATTGATCAATATGAAAACAAAAAAAATAAAAGGCGTGATCACCATATTTTTATGCATCATATTTGCGGCGTTTTTGGGTTGCTTCCTTATACTTACGGATGCTGTCAGAATAAATGAGTGTGCCGAGATGACATCGGAAGCTATAGCGCTTTCTGCGCTGGCGATTGACAGCAGTTATAACAAAGAGATCTATAAGGATCTTGATTTGGTCTTGTATACAATGAATGATGATGAGCTTCTTAAAATTATGGGCGATACTTTAAATCAGAATTTGTACAACACAAAGCAGATCGGTCTGGTCATGACACCAAATATTTGGATATTCCAAAAAAACTGTCCGGCAGACAGCTGGTACTGGGGAATGGGGCGGCTGGCCCTTAAATATGTAAATTCTTTTGCGGGTGAGAAAACAATAAATAATAAATTCACCTATTCTGCGGATACGGAATATGACAGGGAAGCAAATGAGTATGTTGCAAGAGTGGTTTCGGGAAAAGATAATTATAAAAAAATAGAGGAGCTGCTTGATGGAAACAACCTGTTTGGGCTTTTCTACGATTATCTTCCGGATATGGGGAAAATAGACGACGACAAATATGAAAAAAGGTATTCGGTGATAACACTTTCTTACGATAACCTTGAAAAAGACGATCAGGACAGATACAGAGAGATAGATGAAAGTAAGGATGTTTATGATGAGCTTAAAAATGCATCCTTGTATGGCGGTTTCGCGGAAAGAAAGGAGGAAGTATTCAGACTTTCAAACGACGGCCTGTACTATTACCCTGATGAGTGCGAGGTGAGATATGACGCATTAAATATTTTTATGAGAGATCATTTTAAAGATGCGCTTGCAAAAGAACGTGGCAAATCAGGGCTTTACGGCGAAAGAGAATATCTGCTTTACGGCTATCCTACCGACAGGGAAAATGTGGCAAAGGTACTTGGCGAAATACTAAAGCTTCGGCTCTATATGAACTTAAAAGCACTGTATTATGAAGGTGCGGATAAATATGATGATGAAGAGGCTGTTTTTATAAGCTTTAAAGAAAGCTGGCACGATGTATGGGTGCTTTATAACGGCGGCAGCATACCGTGGGAAAAGAAGGCGAATGAATTTATAACGAATGTAAAAGATTCTCTTGAAAAAATAGCCTCACGCGCCGTGGACAGCAAATATACGGATGAAAAGAGCGGGCTTACTTACGAAGATTATCTTACCGGGCAGACATACATTTCATGCTATTCGGGACACATAATATGCGGCGAGACTGTAAATGCCAAATTTTTTGACCTGCTTTATTTTCGCTACGGTGTCGATGCAAAACAGATAAATGATGAGATCACTTTTGGGGCTGAATATACTTGTGATGAGGAGTACAGAAAAAAGATGTTGTCGACCCTTGGAGAATTGATGATAACAAACAAGAAATATACCAGATTTTTCAGTGTTACGGGAGGTTAAAAATGTTTAAGAAGAAAACAAAGGGCGTGCTGGTGATCGAGGCCACTATAGCATTTACGATTTTTGTTTCGTTTTTCGCATGGATGCTTTTGGCGGTGACCGAGTATACATTTCATGGATATTTTTATACGGCGGCAGCCTCTGCAACGCAGGCTGTAAATAATGCGGTGCAGGTCATAAATGCACTTGACATGGGGCAGGAAGACGGACAGACATTATCTGATGAAGATGCAATGAGATTTGCGGCGTTTTTTGTCACGGATGATATTGGAGATGCCTATGGACCGGAGGCTATTAAGCTTTTCAAAGACATGGGAAAAATATCCCAGGCAGAAACGGTGAAGTTGTTGGAAAAAGTATACGAACAGGAACTTAAATATCTCACAGCCGAATATATTAGTGCCAATATGCATCCCATTCTTATGAAACCGGAAGATATTCTTGTCACGAACTTTAGTATTACGGATGACAACGTTGGAAAAAAACTCGAGGCGGATGTGACTTATACACTTCATTATTCGGTCGTATCTGTTAATGATCTTGTAAAAGATATCCACATTTGCACATATATAGAGTAGGAGTATGAAAGATATGGAAATGATATCAATAATAATATCGGCAGCCCTGCTGCTCACCGCATCTTTTCAGGACGCAAAGGAAAAGCAGTTTTATCTGTTTATCCCGGTATTGATGTTTTTGCTGAATGCCGGCGTAAGCTTTGTGTCCACAGGAACCATTATGACTATACCTGAATGGAGCATAGTGTTTGCGGGCATATTGCTATCCTGCATAAGCGGACAAAAAATAGGCCTTGGTGATATCCTGATCCTGACTGCCCTTATGCCCCTCTGTCATATAAACGGATGCATACGTATATTTGCGGATGGAGTGGTATTAATTTGCACCTATATGGTGGCAAAAAAAATAATTGGAAAGAAAAAAGAGAAAATACAAAATGAAATCGCTATGGTTCCGTTTTTGACCGCAGGATTTGCCCTTTGGGTGATCATTTGATCGATTTTTCGTTGCCCGGCAGGCATATTCGGAAAAAACTGAAGACTGCATTTAAATAACTCTGTTGCACGGTATAATTAATCTCTAAAAATAACAGAATTGATAGATAAAAGAACTTCAGACAAACAAAGTTAGCAGAGGCTAACCATCCGCAAGGCTTCGTTATCTGTATTAACCACATCTCCCCTCACAATTCATACAAAATTTCTTTGAAAAAAACCCACTTTTGATGTATAGTATAACCTAGAAAAATGCGATTTAAGATCGCAAACGGGAGGTACAAAATGGCGAAATTAAATGCAGCTGCCGTCGCGCAGATAAAAGAGATCTGCGACCGGTACAAGGACGAGAAAACACCGCTTATGATGATCCTCAGCGACATCCAGAACGAG
>JAEEGL014789753.1_pt1 | contig 22453 bp, 5 predicted proteins | sample 9134231 | NCBI WGS metagenome assembly JAEEGL01 (sample SAMN16246548, study PRJNA631951) | gut metagenome | biome: gut microbiome; feature: rumen; material: fiber-attached | host: Bos | place: Iran: Karaj | collected 2018-10
ACAAAGGTTGTTTACCTAATATTACTCTGATAGCACTTGTATCTAACAATAGCTGTGCATCAGTTGATTGTGGATTAGAAATTCTATTAATTAATGTATCAGGTGATAAATCAATATTACCAATTGCTTGATCTGCACTAAATACTTTTACAATCTTTATTATATTTTGAAGCTCATGCTCAGATAATATTGCAATATTATTACCATTAATGTCTTTTGTTGAATTGACATATGCAGTTGTATTTTCTACTACTACAGAATCTGAATTAATTTGTAGTTTCTTAGATATTGTTGCTCTCAAAATACTACTTGCTGTAATCTTGGTTAAATTATCATTTGAAATATCAGTTGGCATTTTAATTTCTTCATCAATTGTAATATTAACACCATTAATTGAAATACCAAATGCACTTACTGAATCTATGAATTGTCTTAGTTCTTCTGGTTTAATTATACCATTAGAATTGCCATTTGAGCCATAAATTGTTACTTTATTATCAAAAGCTTCATTTGGTATTGTTACACCAGATGCGATAATATTCTTTGTAGCAGTCGCTACAATGATATATGACTTAGTACTATTATCCTTATAAATAAGGTCTAACATATCAAGTAAATTTATATCTGTTTCAATATCTAGATTTTCGATATCCTTATCCTTAATTAGATCAAATAATGAATCAATTTCATCCTTCTTATAGACATGAATCATTTCCTCATAACAAGCAGTACAATCATATAATCCATTAGCTGCATTTTCGATTTGCTCATGAATATTCTTGGTTAATATACCTCTAATAATATATGAGCTATATAATGCTTCCTTATTATCATCACTTGCAAGTACCTTTTCCTTGAATGTTTCAAGATCTAAGCCCTCATCACTTAAATTCTCAATATTAGTTATTTCTAATATCTTAAGTGCATCAAGTATACCCTTAATTTCAGCCTTAGTATATGTACCCTTTTCATCATTATAAATATATGAATAATTCTTAATCTTCTCATCTACTAATGAATTATTGATATTACTATGAATTGTATCTGAAATTAAATATTGAATGATTTCTGATTTATAGCAAATATCAAATTTAGTATTTGTAGAATCATATTCATCCATTAGATTAGTTGGATCAATAACCTCTGATAAATCACTATTATTCTCCAAATCATCATATGTTACACCTAAAGCATGTAATGCATATGCAAGATTTCTCATTTCATCATTTTCAATCCAGATATTATCCATCTTCTCTAGCTCATCACGAGTTCCTGCAGTTTTGTATTTTTCCAGTATATTCTTTGGATCAGAACCGATATCAGTAACTGATCTACCTGGTAAATATGAAGCAATCTTATATGCAAATGAAGATGATAAAATCTTTGATCTACACATATCGATGAATACTTCTGGCTCTATTTCAGAAGGATCAATATCAAAATTATCAAAATCAACAGGTCCTTCACCAAATATCTTTACCTTATTATCAATTAGTATAGTTAAGAAAGTCTTAAATTCACTAATTCTAATATATGCTCTATCAGTATCATCGCTAGAATATACCTTAACTACTGATGGTATCACTATATCAGATACATTCTTAATTGATTTATAGAATATACTTGATATTATTGTTGATTTAGATACGATATCTACATCTAGATTATCTAAATCTATATCAGATAATTCCATATCATCAATTGATACATCAAGTGTACCTAGGGCATATACTAATGCCTTAGCCTCATCCTTATTGATAGCCTCATATACCTTACTATTCTTAGTAATTCTAGCCTCAGATGCGATATATACCTGATTACTATCATTTAATACCTTAAATAATAATATAGCAGTCATATAATATCTATACAAATTATCAACATCATCAGTTGTAATATTATTGATATCATGCATTATTCTATCAGTATTAACATTATCGATATCATCAATATTTAATTTATTTAGTAAATAGATTAATGATTCTATTTCACCCTGTCTGAAATTACCATCACTATCAAGACATAATTCAAGTGATGATTCTCCAACTATTCTATTAGTAGTTAATACATCAGTGATATTTTCTGTAAATAATGCTCTAATTAATGATGATTCATATAATAAATCTAATTTAGATCTATTATTATAATCAGGAAGCTTATCTGTATAATGAGGTAAATTTGATTTAACATCCTCATAAATGATATCACCAATATTATTATCATCAATTGATATATCAAATAGCTTTAAGGCATTAACTAAAGCTCTAATATCACTCTTCTTATAATTACCAGTACCATATACCTTAGCTTGATCTAATACCTCAGGCTTAATCATTGAGTTACCTGATAGCATATTATCGATATTTACTGATAATATATGAACGAATATTTCTGAATCATATAGCTTATCAAGCTTTGTTTCATTAGAATTATTAATCTTATCATTTAATGTTGGAATTTGATCGATTATATCATCCTTAATATATTCATAATCAATATTACCACTACTATCAAATACTAATACTAGATTTAAAGCATTAATTAGTGCCTTAGCCTCTAGATACCATGGGTTAGTAGTTGAGAATTCTTCCTTTAGCTTTGTTTTATTACCATAATTATCACTATTATATTTATCTGGAATATCACCTAATATCTCACCTAAAGAGCCTAATTCAGATAATCCATTTGAAATTAGGTTAGCTGTAGTTACTGAGATAATTAGATTATCCATAACAAATTTATTTTTAATAATTAATGATAATAATTCAATTGTTTGAACTGCATCCTCAGGAATTATTACTCTTATATCATAGATGAATTCTCTTAGAATTTCCTTCTTTATTACCTTATCTATTGTGTCATCAACAAGTGGCTCATTAGCAATATCAGGAATGATAATTTGAAGTGCACCTACTACCTTATCACCATTCTCATTTAGGAAATTAGAAATTGTATAATATAGGATATTACTACTTAATACTAAATCAAGTGATTTTTCATCTAAATTCTTAAATAAATTAATTAATGCCTTTCTTGTTTCCTCATCGATTGATTCATTTGTTAGGGCAGATAAGTCAATATCAACTGAGGTTAATACATTAATTAGCTTTCTAATTTCAGATGTGTGGCTACCTGTAGAAATTAAATCTACTCCATCCTTCATCGCCTTAGGAATGATTATTGTGCCTGACACATTATTTGCGGCTAAATATGAGACTGTACCTTCAATTATCTTTGAATCAAGCATATTAATTACTCTTTGATCCTTAACTAAATTTAATAGCTCATTTTGATCAAATGATTGGCTATTAATTAAAGGCTCTGCAATCTCTACAAATGTAGGGAAATTATTAAATAATAGCTTTAATTCAGTCTTTTCAATGATATTTAATGTTTGACCAGTACTACTCTTTTCTAATATTGAATCATCAATATAAATTGATATCTTATCTGATATATCCTTATTCTTAATTAGGAATGCAGATAATATTGAATTAATTACTCTACTATTAACAATATGATCACCAATTGTTAATCCCTGGTAGCTAGTTGATACAATATTTGATATTCTACTTAATAATTCAAATGCGTCATTTGTATTTAAATTATTATTCTTTAAATCAATTATTAAATTCTTTGAATCAGGGTTAGACATAAATGCCTTTAATCCCTTAAATACATAATATAACTCACCATAATCTCTGAAATGACCACTACTATCATATGTATTACCAAATGATATTCCCTCAGGGAATGAGGCTATATCTACAAGATTAGTAACTAATGAATTATATTGATCTATAAAGAATTTAGTTCCGAATAATTCACCTAATATTCTTGATGATGATAAGCAATTTAATATCTTATTAATATTAGCTTCATTTGATGAATCAAATAGTGCTAATACCTTATCTAATATTTCATCGCTATTAACATCCTTGAAATTCTCTGTATAGATTGTCATACCACTATCTAATACATCGACAAGCATTGATAGCTCCTCAACCCATGAGATTGATGAATAGCTTCCATTATCATAAGCTGATGATGTTAGCTTAACAACCTCACTTTCACCACCTAGATACTTATTTTCTAGGTATGAATAGATTCTTCTAAATACTGAATCAAGCTCAGGTGCTCTATCACCATGTAATATTGATAAATTCTTAATGCTAGGAAGTGCATCCCTTAAAGCATTTAAAATGCTATCGGCATTTACCTCATTACCATATACATTTGTTAGGAATGAAACAAATACCTTATATATGTTAAATATATCATCTCTAGTTAATAATTCAGATGGCTTAATATATCCAAGTATATAATCCTCTTCCTTATAACCAGTTTGATTCATATTTCTTTCCTTAGTTATTTGTAGCTCATTTTCATAAGGTATTTCAGTACATAGGTAGCCTCTTTCGAACATAATTCTTAAAGGTACTAATACCTCCTCTGGAATACCTTTTGTAAAGCCTACATCTGTTAGATGACTAGAAAGGGAATCAATCAATGATAATGTTAAATTAACAAAATATGTTTTAGCTTCAAATTGAGTAATAAGCTGTTCGAATTCTCTTTGGAAATCTGGATTTTTAAATACTTCAACGATATTATCCATAATACTGATTTGCTCTTCATTATTAATTAGCTTAACAATATTTGCTTTATCATATTTTAGGAATAGATTGAATGTACTCTTTGAAAAGTTAACATAGGTTGCTAGCTCATCAATTAAATATACATTTGTAGTTGTATTACCATCCTCTATTTTGCCTTGGAATATCATGTTTGCAGCAAATAGATAATATGGCATATTCTTTTCATCTCTTACAGCATTTAATACCTTATAGATACCATGTGTACCATATGCCTCAAGCTCACTATAGGCATCATAAGCCATATTCACATATTCATTATTTGTTTCAAGCTTTTCAGTGTTTTTCTTATCACCTAATCCACCTGCAAATATGTAGAAAAACATACCTAGGAATGATAATACGATTAATGCACTAACTAATCCCTTACCACAGCCTACTACTGCAGAAAGTACTCTCTTTTTACGATATGGAGAATCGATAAGCCCATTTTCGTATTTCTTTTCTCTTTTTCTTACATATCTTCTCTCATTATAGAATATCAGATAAATTATCCATAATAGGAATCTTAATACCCAGTATACAAAATATAATACGATACCAAATACTAATCTGTATGATACATCTACTAGTGAAGATAAATATTTACCATTTTCCTTAGCAATTAAGGCTATACCATCCATAAAATTTAATTGCTTAGGGATAAATTCAATGAATATTTCTCTAAATGATATACAATCCTGTGATACACCAAATATTCTTTGCATACCACCCTCACCAACTATCATGTTAGCGAATTTTAGTAAAAACATATCAACATTCTTATCCTCTACTAATGCTATAAATAGTATTAAGCAGATAGTAAATGCGATTAATGAATGTACAATTGATATTCTTGTTTTTCTAATACCTCTAATAAAGCTTACTAATGCTGTTAGTAATATTATTAGAAAGAATATTATAGTCGGAAAGTATGCAACAAAGAATATAGATATTTGAGATCTATAATTCATGAAAAAATCTACCATAATGTAATTCCCCTCCTTTCATCAATATTTTTAATTAATTGTTATGCATCTATACCCAATGTTGATCTTAGGGTATTTTGATATCCTGTAGATACATAATTTCTTGCATTTTGAGGCATTTGGCCTTCAAAATAGATTTCTCTTATTCTTGTATTTACTATTTTAGAAAAATCAGCTCTAGAGCAATCTACATTTTTTCCTATATATAGCTTTGAAATTTCTCCTGTACCAGCTAGGAAATTAGTTTCTAGTGTTCCACTATCTATTACTAATACATCAGCTCCAATACCATATAGGAAATTAACATTTGTATTTGCATTATTTAAATGTAAATATTTAAATTTATATCCATCAGTTACACCAAATCTTTCTTTAATTGTAGCTGTAGATACGTTTAATCTTAAATAAGTTAAGCTTCTATTATCGATATATGATGATCTCATTGTTGTATTTTCACCATATAAATATACTCTTTGAATATTATTAAATCCTTCTAGTGCTGTATATGATATATCATTGTATGTTAATACATTAGTTAATGTATTTATATATTGATTACCAAATACACTATATAGGCTTGTAGATGCCTCTAGACGGTCATATTCAATTGATGTTACACCTGTAATACCATTTAAGGAATTAGATGTTAAAGTTGATTTTGGAAGCTTTACATCAGTTACAGTCATTGTTGGGAATGCATTAGGTGCTACATAGCCACAGTTTTGGAAATTGATTAAATTAAGTGGTGTATTAGTAAATGCATCCTTTTCTATTTTAGTTATGAAATGTGAATTATTAATAGTTCTTAGGTTTGTACAGCCATTAAATGCTCCTTCACCTATTTCAACATAATAATTCAATGTTAATGTCTGTAAAGTTGTATTTCCTCTAAATGCATCCTTAGCAATCTTAGTGACATTTACACCATCAATTGCCTTTGGTACTGAAATATTGGAATTAACCCTATAATTATCTACAAGTGTCAAGGCATTTCCATTTGTTACATAATCACAGCTTCCATCTGATTTAATTTTAGCTGTAATACCATATAGTAGCATTGATGCGATAAAATAACCAATTACGATAATACTAAATATAGTTGTCCAAACAATATGTATTTTAGTCTTATTCTCTTTGATAACATCAGTAACATATCTTCTTTTGTTATCCTTTTTAACATTCTTCTTTGTTGTTTTATATTTTAGCTTATCAGTTTTCTTAGTCCATTTATTCGCTTTCTTAACCGGAATAACCTCATTTTCTGGTGATGCCATAAAATCATCTAGAGTTTGAGGTATTTTTCTTATTTCTCCATCCTCAAATTTTAATGTTTCAAATTCAAGATAAGTAATATTAAATTTGATAGATGTAATATTTGAATTAACCTTAAGCTTATTTTCAGGAACTAAATAGCTTGATCCATCAAATTCACCATCGAATGCGAATTTAATATCCTCAATTAGGAAATTATTTTCATTATAGATTTTAACCTGGCATTCTGCATGCTTAAGCTTTTCAGAAATACTATTATAAAGCTTAAATAATAAATATTTTTCATTTAATGCTTCATCATATAATATTATGTACTCATCTAGGTTTACTGGAGAATTATTATTAAATTCATATTTGTATTTTGCAATCTCATTAATAGAATTCATACTCTAATCCTCCATTCCTATTCTTACTATTTTTCTTTCTTAATCTAAATACAGTAAATATATAAATTAATACTGCAAATAGAATCATTGCTAGGAAGGCGAAGAAATTCCAATATGTTTTACTATAAACACGCATATAGCTATATCCTACAAGCATTAATGTTATCCTTGATAGAATATAGAATATGTTAAATGCAAGTAATGAAACCATTAAAGCAAATAATCTTATTTTACTTAATGGTAAAGGCTTAACAACTGTTCTATTAATCTCAATACCATTAACTGATTTAACAATTAAATTAACATATTTAGTTCTTCTAGGTACAGATATTATTTTACTAGATGATGCATTCTTTCTTTCTGTTACCTCTACTATACCAATAGGTCTTTTAAATCTACTGAAGGAAATAACAAAGTATTTAATTACATTATATTGCTCAACATAATTACATACTACTGATGTATCAAATGTTGATCTTCTTAATGCATATCTTTTTATGTAATTATTAATTTCTCCAAAGGTAGAATATATTTGATTCTTTACACCTGATTCCTTATATTCCTTAAATAGAATATCATCATGGAATGAATGTAAATATACATTCTTTTGAGGTCTAAATATGATAAGGAGAATAATAATTACTACTGCAAGACCTATTGAAACATAAAAGAATATATCCCAAAATGGACTTGCGAATGTATATTCAGGAATACCGTTCATGTTTTATTCTCCTTTCTTTTTTCTAGTTACCTTTTTCTTTGGCTCTTCATCTAATTTTATAGCTGTTTTCTTTTTTGTAGCAGCCTTCTTTGGCGCTGCTTTCTTTTCTTCCTTTTCAGGTATTGAATCAAGTAAAGCATCTAAATCCTCTTCATCCTTGGCTTCAGCTTCCTTTTCAGGAATACTATTTAGGATATCATCAAGCTCTGAATCACTTATTTCTTCCTCTGATTCAGTAGCTTTTTCAGGTATTGAATCAAGCAAAGCATCTAAGTCTTCATCATCCCTGGGCTCTTCCTTTTTTTCAGGGATAGAATTAAGAAGATCTTCTAAATCATCAGTATCTTCTTTTGGTTCTTCATTTTTAGGTGCTATTTCACTAGCACTCTTAGCCTCAGGAATACTATTTAGTAATGCTTCAAGCTCATCATCTGATGCTTCATCCTTTGGCTCCTCTTCAATTTCCTCAAGCTCTACCTCTTCAAGCTCGGTTTCCTCTTGAGGCTCTAAAACCTTCTCAGGCTCTGGAGTCTTTTCCTCTTCGACTGGATTTTCTATAGTTTCCTCTGGTTCAGGAGCTTGTGGCTCTTCTATAACTTCCTTAGGTTCAGGAGTTTGAGTCTTTTCAGTTCCATCCTCATTGTAATATTCTTTGAATATTGCTTCATCCTCTTCAGATAATGCAAGTGGATCATCCTCAGGCTTTTCTTCCTTTGGCTCTATAGCTTCTGGCTCTAGAGCTTTTTCGGGTTCAGGCTGTACCTCAGGTTCCTTTACCTCTTCAGTGAAGTCATCCACGCTTGGAATGCCATTAGCTTCATTAACCTCTTCAATTTCTTCAAATTCTTCAAGGCTATCATCCTTATAATCGGTAACTACTTTCATATTATCAAGTTTTGGATGATTTTCTTTAGGCTCATTCTTTATATTATCATCTAAGCTACTTTGATATGAAGGAGATTGATCTTTTGTTTTTTCAATTTTAAATAATGAATTTAATGTTTCCTGCTTATCATTCTTAATAACAATATCATTAGTATTAATATTTATTTCAGTAAGCTTATTTGAATTCTTAACAAATACTATTTCATCATAAATATTAGATTTAATTAATAATGCTATTAAGCTAATTATAGGATCTATATATAGGAATAATCCTAGGAAAATTACTCCTAATATAATTGTTATACCTAATCCTACATTATTATTCATTAGCATAAATGGTAAATATGCTAAGAATCCAAATCCACCAAGATATAAAATCTTAGATAGGTATTCGAATATTAATGTTTTAAACATTAATCCTCTTCCACCATTTTTTAATGAATAGAATGAATATTTCAATATTCTTCCTGGTGTTAGAGCTGGATAGCTATTTGTGATGTAACTATTTGGGACAGCAATAAATGGAATAGCTATTATTAACATTAATAGGAATAATGCTGCTGGAATTGTAAATAGGATTGGTATAAGGTTTGCACCTGCACTTCTAGGATTGATTACTGCAATACCCAAACCTAAACAATATAATAATCCACCAAACAATACGATTACTAATAATATAGCTAAATATATTGCTCTCTTTATTATATTTGCGGATAAAAGATGTCCATATCCCTTACCACTTACTGGCTCAAATAAACCAGTAATAGATATTCTATTTTCATCCTTAATCTCACTTGCAAGTCTCCATTTAGAAACCAAGAATGGAGATAAGAATACACTTAGTGAAAATATTATTCTTACAAAATAGAATAAATAGAATTTTACTAAGCCTTCCTTCCTTAATGATTTCTTTGATTGGATTCTAGCTATTTTGAAATTTTCCATAAAAGCTTTCATAATTAATTCTCCTTTATATGAGATTTTTAGGCTATCTGGGTAACAAGTAGCTTACCTGTTGACCCAGTAACCGTAAAGTAATTAGTTACATCGTTATCCTCGCTATCTAGGATAACTAGATTTGTATAAACATCATGTGTCTCACCGACATTAGTAATCGAGCTTGAATCAATTAATGAAATTCTAAATGAACCAAATACTAGCTCGAATTTATCGCCAGTTTGAATCATTAGCTCTTCATTAACCTTTACTCCTGATGTTTTTAGAGCTTCTCCATCATACATCTTCTCATTTCCTAGTGTATCAATCTTAATTGTTGCTCGATTAATCATAATCTTACCAACAGTTGTCTTAATCTTTGAGAAGTTCTTTGTTATATCATTATTATTTAAATCATAAACATGATTAACAACGAAATTATTATCTACACGATCTACCATTGGATAATAGAATGACTGGAATTCTACATCTAAAATAACCTGACTTGTTATATCAGTTTCACCGATTCTTGCATAAAGTACTGATGAATCACATTGGATATTTTGGCCATTAAATGTATATTCTATTAATGACTCTGTTTGACCAACTGTTAAATCAACCTGATTAACTGTTAAATCACCATAGCTAGTATTGTAGCTAAATATCTTACTATAATCGCATAAATATCCATCAGAATCAGTAAATGATGTTCTATTTTGTGAATCTAGGATATTGAATGTTATCTTATTAGTTACCTTACCACAATTAGTAATTGAAGCCTTTGTTGCTACTTCGGCATGTAATCCATAAGCCTCAAGTGTTTGGTTATCAATTGTGTAGCTTTCAAATTCATGGCTTTGTAAATCATAGTTGAACTTTTTACTACCTGTTGTTATATTAATTGAAATCTTAGGGATAGAAATCTTACCCTTCTTAGCTTCAACATTATAATTATCAGTAACATCGGTTGAACCATTCATTACAGTATAGCTTGCCATACCAACCTTTACTGAAGTTCCGTAATATGCTTCTTTATCACCAACGATTGATAATACATCTCCAGGAAGTAAGCTGCCTGATGTAATTTGATAATCACTAGGACCAATTGCATAACGCTCTCCAGTATATACTCTATCTAATGTATTAATTGCAATCATTATTGATCTCTTAATGATATTGAATGATACATCAACATCAGACTTATTAAATACTATACCTGAATTATTATTTTTATAAGAATAATCAATATTTGCAGTATAGCCACTTCCAACATTTACTGCACCATTTACAGTATTTATTGTTAAGCTTAAAAGAGTATAGATACTTGTATCATAGCCATCTGGGCTATATAGTGATACGTTATCGATTGTAATATTAGCTTCATTACCTGTATATTCCAAATCAGAAATCTTAACGTTAATTGCAATACCTTCTACTATTTCTAGAACACCATATTTTTCAACGATATTATAATTTGAAGTAATATCATTATTATTTGAATCAAATATTCTAAATTCGATAACATTATCTACTGAACCAACATTTGTGATTTGTGTAGATGATATTGCGGTAATTGTATGGCCGTTTATTAATCTCTTTAAATCAGTGTATGTCGAATCAGAATGTGCCACTCCATCATACTCCCAAGAATTTGAAGCAGTCTCAAGTGTTATCTTTCTTGGAGTAATCTCAATTTCAATCTCACTAGTTGTAGGTTGATTTATAATATAGCAATTAGCATGACTCTTCATTGTTAATGTTAATTGATATGTACCAACTCCTACATCTATAGGAGCATCCTTAACTGTAATAGTAGGATTATCAGCTGAAATAAATTCTAAGCTGCCTGGAGCGTATTTAATAGAGCTCTTTGTAATAGAAGGTGTCTTAGCTGAATATTCCTTAGATACTTTATTATAGCCAATTATTGTTACCTCTCTAGGAGCTATAGTAAGCTTACCTTGATAATATGTAATATCATAATTATTTGTTACATCCTTATTAGTAAACTTATTATTGATTGTATAGTATCTAATTACATTATTATTTGAATCCTTCTTCTGAAGCACATTATCAATTGTACCAACATATGTTAATCCTGATACCTGCTTAATAGTACTTTCCTTAAATACTATCTTATCAGTACTACAAATACCTGATTCATCCTCGAATGCTGCAAGTATTTGCTTAGTACCATCATATATTAATGTATCTGTCTTAGATGTTAATGTAATCTTCTTCTTTACAATTGTTAATCTACCATATTGAACTACAATCGAATATGAACCAGTATTTATCTCTGAAGTATGTCCATCAGCGTAATGTATAGTGTAAGCAACTTCATTCTTTATACCATTATTAACATCTGTAGCTGTAACTGCAGTTGTTGGTACTAATGTATCACCATCAGCCATACCTAATTCTGATGTTACCTCGTATGAGGCATCATATTGTGCCATACCATTGTACTCAAGTGAATTTGTACCAGTTTTAATTGAAATAGCTCTCTTTGTAATCTCAAATTCAACCTTATTTGTTTGGGTAATATCATAATTTGATAATAAATCACCACTCATCGAAGATGATTTAGCATCATATGATATTTCATATTTACCTGCATAAATAATCTTATTTGTTATAGGAGTATCACCAGATATTCTATTTCCAGTTAATCCAATATATAGTGTTGCATTATTTAAGAAAGTCTTATCTGATGTTACCTGATATGAACCATCAAATAGATATTCTAATCCATCATATACCTTACTTGTTGTATTAGGAATAAGTTCGATTGAAACAGGTCTCTTTGTGATTTCAAAGTCATATGTTTTTTTAGTAATTATGTAGTTATCAGAATCGTCACCTTCGAGTGTGGCTTCATTAATAACTATCTGGTACTTATTTGCATTTTTGATTTCATCATCTATAAAATCTTCTTCATCTCTAATGCTCATATTGTAACCAAATGTAATTCCGTCAAAATACGAATTATCAATTTCAAATTCTACATCTAACGTATCTCTACTTTGATTATACTTGATATATGTATCACCATCATATTCCTTATCGACATAATATAATACACCATCAATCATACCACTTGGAGTTAATGTTACATTTACAGGTGATATTTCAAAATTATAAGTAGCAAAGCTTATTGAATAATTATCTAATGAAGTATTTGCATTTTCTGTAACTCCAGTTGGTACAAGTGCATATTGATACGCGTTCTTTGCATAAATAACATTACTTAGGGGTATTGAGAAACCAATACCACTGCCAATATTACTTGAATCAATTATTGCAACTTCAAGGATGAATCCTTCACCATCAGGAATACTATGTCCTTCCTGAGATTCATCAACTGTAGCTTCATATTTAGTTGAATCATATCCACTATATGCTAATCTATCATAAATTTTATCACTAAATTTATCTATTCCAGCTTCAACATAATGAGTTGGCTTTAGATGAACCCAAAGCTTTTCTACATTATATTCATAATATGTATCATTTATTGCAAATACGAAATTATTATTTAATTCAGGAATTGAATTAATTATATTTCTAGTTGCTGCCTCATCTATCTGAATATAATATGTACCCGCATTTTTAATCTCAGATATTGGATTTGCACCTGAATTATCACTGAAATAATTAACTACAACTCCGAATCCAAGCTGATCTAATAATTCCTTATTCTTTGATGCTTCATATTTTGTTGAATCATAAACTAATCCAACTCCATCATATATCTTACTTTGATTTTCAATTAGACCAATAGTAATTTGATTTGCAACAACCATAAATGTCTTTTGAGCTGAATTATCAATATCATAATTATCAATTAAGGCATTATCATATTCATATAATGTTAAATCCTGCTCAAATGAAACATTATATTCATCAATTTCTAATATTACATTATTACCAGTGTTATCACCTAAATATTTGATGATAGGAATAATATTTTCACCTTGAATAAATCCATCACATGTTGAATCAATCTCATACGTGAAATAATACGCTTCTCCATCATATTCCTTTGATTGTATATTATTACCATCATTATCCTTACTGATAAGATTATATTTAATACTTCTCTTATCAATTCTTAATTCTGCAGTTTCAGAAATAGTAATGTCATAATTAGATTTTTTAGTATTACTATTTATAGGTTCTATATAATCATCTATAACATATACATAATAAGTATTTGCATTAGTTACTGAATCATATATTGTATCATTAAGCTTTAATTTAGCGTTAGTAATTCTAAATCCTTCATTTGATGGCATCGGATTAGAATCAGCTATATTTAAAATATAAATATAATTTTGATTTAAATCTTTATAGGTATGAGCTTCACCATCATACATAGCTCCTACATCCCTTGGAGAAATCTCTATTGACTTCTTATTAATTGTATAGATAAGCTCATCAACATTACTAACTGAATAATTCTCCATTCTAGTTTTATAGCCACTTTGTGATGAATCAATAGAAATTGAGAATTCTGTAGCCTTAACAGTGTATACTCCTGCATCCTTAGGATTTGTTGCTGAATCATTAAATCTAAATGTTGGAATAATTGTATCCTTAGTTACCTTACCGCTTAAGCTTAAATCTAAATCAGCAATTGGAATAACCTCTCCATCGTAAATCTTTGATTTATCAAGACCGAATGTAACATTAAGTGGCTTTGGAGTAATAGTAAATACTTTACTATCAAGTGTAGTTATATAATTATCAGGATCAAATGTCTTATAATCGACATTTATATCTACATCATATATATCCTTATTTCTTAAATAAGTATCCTCAAATGCTTGACCTTTGTATACTACACTTGCAGAAATTGCTTCTTCTCCAGGTGCTTTTCCATCACATGCTCCAAGCTCTACGCTGAAATAATCATTATGTAATTCCCCATCGTAAACTGTTGAATTAGCTCCTAATATATTAATAAGATTATAAACTAGTGTTCTCTTATTAACTGTATATGTAATATCAGCTGGTGTTACATAATCATAATTTTCCATTCTAGTTGTAACACTACCGGCAGAAATATTATATCCATTTATATGAATATCATATTCACCTGCATCCTTAGGCTTTGTAGTATATGTAACATCACCAAGCTTATATATTACATTTGGTGTGATTGTATCAGCTGTGGCATTATCTGTGATTGAAACATAAATATCAATTGGAGCATTGTTATATAATTGAACTAATGATGTATAGCTATAGCTTACATTTAGGTTCTTCTTTGTTATTTCATAGACCTTAGTATCACTATAATCTACATTATAATTAGCTAATAATGTATTCTCTCCACAATTGCTTTGTGTAACTGTCATCGATACATCATATACACCAACATTTCTTAATGTCTTATCTACACTATAATTTCTACTTTGATATTTAATTGTTGGAACGATAGATTCACCAGAAACTATATCATAGTAAGGTGATGTTAAATCTAAATCATAATTAAATGTTGTAGTTGTACCATCATACACTCTAGTTAATTCTGTATATACTAAAACAAATTTAATATCTCTCTTTGTAATACTATATGTAATACTGTTTGTAGTGATATTATAATTTTCTATTCTAGTAATATAATCAGGATTTTCTTGACTTGGTGTAACTGTTGCGTGTGCTACATCAAATGTAATTGTATAGCTACCAACATCCTTTGGTACTGTAGTCTCACCATTAAATAATGATGAAATTGTTAATTTATCATAGCTTATTACAAGTCCAGTAATTGTGAAATTTTCATAAACTGAGCTTGCTATTGGTTCTCCATCATATACCTTTGAATCATTATTTGGATGTGTAAATGCTAAATTTAATGCTGCCTTAGTTACTACGAAATCCTTAGTTTCAGTAAAATCAACATTATAGTTTGTAGCCTTAGCACCATTAGTATAGTGGCTACTATCATTTGGTACATTCATTGATACCTTATATGTACCTGCGTTTCTGATAACTGCATCATTAAATGATGGAGTAGTCATTTTATAAATGATATCAGCTGTAATCATTTCTGATCCAACTAATCTATCTGGTGTTGCAGTAAAGCTACTATATGTTTCACCATCATATACCTTTTCATAAATACTACTACTTAATGTGAATTTTAAGCTTCTTGGTGTAATAGTAAATTGAGTTGTACCGAATGTAATTAAGTAATTAGTCTTTAATGTATTTAGATTTCCTTCTATTACATGTGTTAAATCCTCAATCTTAACGATATATGTTGTTGCGTCAACTGCTTGTGTTAGCTTCATGCCATTTAATAGGCAAATAATAATATCATCAATAGTGAAGAATTCACCATCAACCATTGTTCCTTCTGTTATGGCGAAATCATAACTACCAATTTCGCTATAATATGTGATTCCTATACCATCATATTCCTTATTATTTATAGTTAAAGGTGATAGCTTAATTGGTCTTTGATTAATAATAAATGTAATTTGATTACCACAAGATACTATATAATTATCCTTTGATTCACCCTGTAATTGATAATCATCATATTTAATAATATATGTTCCTGCATTCTTTGGTAAATCAGTTGTATCATTATATGTTACTAAAATAGATATCTTTTCATTATATGGTAAATCATAAACGCCAATATAATTATCATATCCACCATCATATTGATGTGTTGAGCCATCATATGTAACTGTAGATAAGCTCTTTAGGTTAATATTTAATTCATATGGATTAATTCTTAATACTGCAACATCATATGATACATCATAATTTCTAGATTCATGTGAAAGAATTCTTATTTCATATAAATCTGCGTTTTTTGGTGTAACCTCTATATTATTCTTAAAATAACCAACATTAATTGATATAGCAGTTGAATCATCAATTGATGTCAATTCACCACTAACAAATACATAGCTATTAGAATCATATGTAATAGCCTCTCCATATGTAAATTGTTTATCAATTGGTCTAATTGTTACTGGCTTTTGAGTTACAGTAAATATATGAGTATCAGTTGTATCAACAGTATAATTCTTTAGATATTCATTATTCTTTATTTGCTTTACATATATATCATATGTATCAACATATAATATTTCTGTTTCATTATAGTTTTGGCCTAAATATGCTATTTCAGCATCTATTTCTTCTCCTGAAACGATATTATCAACTGTATATGAATATTCATATTTATAACCATCATAAACTTTAGAATCTAATGTTTTATCTAATAATATTTTTACATCACGCTTAGATATTTCAAATGAAACCTCATTAGTTTTATCTACCACATAATTAGTTTCAATACCTGATGTGAATTCATAATTCCTTACTCTAATTTTGTAGCTACCAGCATTCTTAGCCTCTAATACTACTTGTTCCTCAATTTCAGTTTCTGTTGTGACTACACCATTAGTGATAGTAACAATCTTTACTTCATTCAAGTAAATAATTTCAGCCTCTATTGTAATTCCATCACCTGAAATTAAATCTAATTTTTCGTAGAAATTATTCTCTAATATATCATATACATAAGATAGACCATCATAGACCTTATTCTCGAAATTATTAGGTGTAATTTCAATATGCTTTGGAGTAACAGTAAATACTTCCTTATCATCCTTATGAATATCATAATTAGATAATAATGTATTAAATGGTGTTACTTCACCTAATGATACATCATATGTATCTACATTTAATATTTCTGTATAGCCATAATCTCTACCTAAATATATTATTTCAGGTATTAAATCCTCACCCTCTACTATTGGAGTATGAGTATAGGTAAAGTAATAATATGTACCATCATATTCCTTCGTATATCCTAAAATATCACAAACAAGGTTTAGCTTGACCTCCATAGGGTTGATAGTAAATGTATTTTCAACATATGAAATATTATAGTTAGTAAGGATTGTTCCTGATACACCTTCAACTAGAGTGATATTATAATGATATGTTGTTGCATTAATTGCTCTAGTATCTAAATTATCACCAATAATTGATATAGATACTATTTCAATTTTCTCATTAAATACGAAATTACCCTCTACTACAATTGGAGTTCTATTATTGTATATTACCTCAATACCATCATAAATCTTATCAGCTATATCATTTGGCTTTAGGGTAATTGATCTTGCAAAAATTCTAAATTCAGATGTTAATAGATTAACATTATAATTACTTTCTAATCCTTCAGTAAATTCATAAGTATCTACTTCAATTATATATGAACCAGCATTTATAACCTTATCTGTTGCTACACCATCAATTGTGTATTTAACAGTAATCTTAACCTTATCATTATTACATAGATATTCAATACCTATGAAATTATTGTCCTTAATCTCATATTCATATTCGATACCATCATAAATCTTATCTGTAAATTCTTCAGGTGTAATATAAATATTCTTCTTTTGAATATTAAACGTAACTGAATTATTACAGCTAATAATATAATTATCCTTAGATCCATTAAAAATCTCATAATCATAATATGTAATATCATATGTATTAACATTATTTGGTAAATCTAATGAATCATTATATTTTACTAATACCTTTAATTCATCCTCATATGGTAAATCATATAATCCTATATAATTATTAGCCTCATCATAATATATATGATTAGCTCCATCATATATAACATCATCCATTTCCTTTAATGAGATGCTTAGATTATATTTATTTATTGTAAGAGTACCTATTTCATCAAATGTTACATTATAATTATCTGATTCATAGGATTCTATTTTAATATCATATAAACCTACATCATGAGGTGTAACATTAACATTGCTTTGATAATAAGATACATCTACCTTGATTGCAGTATTATTATCGGAATCACATAATGAATTATTTAAATCAATGTATTCTGATTCATTATAGATAATACTATCACCATATATAACTTCTAAATTAACTGGCTTAATAGCAATATCCTTTTTATTGATTTTAATTGAACCATTATTATAAATAACATTATAATCATCAATATTATCGATATTAACAGTAAAGCTATTGATATATTCTCCAGCATTTCTACGTTTTGAAAGACCACTAATTGATGTGATTATATCTCCATCAACAAGTCCAACCTCTTCATAATCTGGATTTGAATGATATAATCCATCATAAGTTACATCAAGTGATGAAATATTGATTGTTAAATCCTTCTTTAATACCTTTAGCTTTCCATAATTATAAGAGATATTATAGAAGCTTGTCATATCATTATCATCCTTATCAAATACCTTAACACTCATGATATTTGATGCTTCACCATAATGTGTTATTACTGTATTATTAGTATCTAATAGAAGCTTATCATTAACACCAAGAGTGTATCCTTCTGCTAGAGTAAATTCATCATTTTTATGAGATGAACCATCATATGTATATTCACTAGATGAGGTATTAATTTTAATATCTCTTTTTTCTACTGTAAGTGGTGTTGTAATAAGCTTAGCATTATAATTACCAAGTGTTGAGCCACCTGTAGATGTAATATCATATGAAGTTATTTTTAAAATATATTTACCTGGATTAATTACTGATTCCATAACATTATTATTTAAATCAGTAACTTCATAGCTTGAAACTGTAATCTGATCGTCATATCCAGGATTTACAGATACTGTATATGTGTTAGGAAGCTCAAGTGGTGTTCCATCATATATTTTATTAGCACCTGTTGGAGTAATATCTATGTTCTTCTTATTAAAGCTAATTTCAGTCTTTTCATAGGTAATATCATAACAGCTTGTTACAGATTCATTATTATTGTTTTTAATATCTATATCAGCAAGTGATATATCAATCATTGTTTTTGATTTAGTTAAATCATCAAATGTAAATACATAATTAGTAATTTTATCTGTTTGGGCAAGATTATCAGATATTACTAGTGGGTAATCACCATATGTAATTGTCTTAGTACCTAATGTTAAATTAAGCTTACGCTTTGCTATAGAGATTTTCTTCTCCTCACTATAGCCTGAGCCAAATGCTCTTTCAGCAACAGCTCTTACATAATACTCACCCGGTTTATCAGGAAGCCCCTTCTCCCAGGTATCAGTACCCTCAAGCTTATGCTCATAGCCTGTAATTGTAGACATTAATGCACTACATGAGGCTTCATAATTCTCACCATAGGTAATACTTTCAGGAAGTAATAGCTCTGATGTATTACCCTTAATTGAAAGTAGTGTTACTACTGTTGCGATTATTACAGCTAATACTGATAATATTAGGAATCTAAATTTATATATTTTATTTTTTACCTTAGAAATTTTCTTTATCTTTTCTACGTATTCATCATACATCATGGCTATCACCTCCTTTTTCGTTTTATTTTATAAATTAATTATTATGGATTTGCAGGGTCATAAACTGTAATTATACCTGGTGTTACAGTTAGGATATAATCATCAAGTGAAGCTTCAGTATTTGCTTGTTCAAGTGTTATACCTACATTATATGTACCAACAGTTGTATAATCAAAATCATCAACCACTATATCAAAATCCTGTTCAAAATCACCTATATCATTAAATATAGTACAAATAAAATCAATATATGGGCTATTGTTAATCTCAACAGACGTTGAATCAACAACTATAAATACAGGTGTTCTCTTTATTTGGAACTTAACTGGATTAAATGTAATATCATAATTCTTTAATGCTTCAGCTGTTAAAACAGTATTACCTGATTTAATTTTGTATTCAGCAGGTAATATTTCATAGTTACCAGCATGTAGTAAGCTATCATAATTTAATGTAATATCAAGAATTATGATATCTATATCATCTGATACAAATTTGAAATCACCAGGGTTACTATCAGTAGTAAGCATAGATGTGATGTCATATCCATAAGTTGTATAATATGCTGAAATGCTTGTTACACCATCATCAGTATATACTGGGTTGAAGGTTACCTTCTTCTTATTTATTGTTAGGGTTCCATCAACTGTTGTTACATTATAGTTGCTTGTAACATCCTTATCACCATCTAATACCTCGTAAGAATATATTTCATTCTTTACTGTACCAGCATTTCTTAGCTGTGATGCACTCGAATATTCAACAGTTATCTTATGTCCTGTAATTAATCCTTGAGATTTTGCAGGAGTTTTTTCTGTAATAGTTCTTGGAGTGTCCTCCTCGTAATCCCATGTCTTACTATCTGCATAAATAATAAGTGGCTTTTTGTTAATTGTTAGGATTGCAGATGTTTGATTGATTCTAAAGTTATTTGTTACATCCTCACCATATGAATCTACAATTCTAAAATTAACAATATTAATTATTGAACCGGCATCTACTGCCTTTGTTGAAGATACTGCAGTAACGCCGTAGCTATAATTGTTATATGTAAATCTTGTAGTATCTGATTGATCAACAGTGATTTTAGCATCACCCCTAACCTCAAAATCGCTCCATGAATGCTCTTGGCCATCATAAGTAAATTCCTTATTTGATACTGCAACATCAACCTCGATTGGGTTAATTGTAAGGATACCAGTATTTTGTGTTGTTATATCAAATCTACTAGTTACATCATCCCCCATGTTATCGTAAATAACGATTGTTGAGATGACAAGCTCTGTACTTCCTACATTACCCTTACCAGTATAGTTGTACAAAACATCATATGTATATCCCTCAGGTAAGGTTCCATATACTAATGTTGTTGCGAAATCTCTATCACTAAATGCATCACCATCATATGTCTTTTCCTTTGATTCTGTTTTAAATGTTAGCTTTGTTTTATTTATTGGTAGATTTGCACTTCTATATTCAACCTCATAGTTCTTAGTAACATTTACACCATTTGCGTCAAATATTTCGGCTGTCATCGTAGTAGCGACTGATGTAGTTCCTTCTACAAATGTATAATCAGGAACAATCTTATGTCCACTACATAATCCACCATTTGTTATTTCATATTTAACCTTATCATTTAAATTAGTACCATCACCATAATCAAGTGCTTCATTCTTAACACTGATTGCTATATGCTTCTTATTTACAGTGATATTTCCATTTACTATTTTAAATGAATAATCATTTGTTTTATCTGTGTGGTCTCCATCATAAACATGGGCTGTTGCGCTTGATTTAATACTTCCAGCATCTGTTAATGAACCGATATATTCAAGCTCAAGGGTATGACCCTTAAGTAATTTACTACCCTCACCGAACGTGTAGCTATCCGCCTTTAGAGGAGTACCATCATAGACTTTTTCGACATCATTTATTAAAATTTCAACCTTAATAGGGTCACTAGGTATTACATTTGTTAACAACAATACTAAATATGTAGAAACTATAGTTATTAAAACTAGTAATGCTGCCCCAACAAGCAATACTGACATTTTCATTTTTGCCATATTCTATTCTCCTCCTTTACACATTCTGCTCTATATGCCTAATTACATCTATACATAACGGCATCTTATCCTGTCCAAATAAATCCTCAATATAGCTACATAAGGCATCTGCCTGGCTTCTTACATATACTGGGTTTTTACTTTCTAGCTTTCTTAATACCTTTCTTGATAATATATCATCTAAGGCATCTAGCTCCTCA
>JAEEGL015014441.1_pt1 | contig 22453 bp, 17 predicted proteins | sample 9134231 | NCBI WGS metagenome assembly JAEEGL01 (sample SAMN16246548, study PRJNA631951) | gut metagenome | biome: gut microbiome; feature: rumen; material: fiber-attached | host: Bos | place: Iran: Karaj | collected 2018-10
CACCAGCTAAAAAAGAGTCTAAAAAAGCTGAGAAAGTAGAAAAAGCACCAGCTAAAAAAGAGACTAAAAAAGCTGAAAAAGAAGAAAAAACACCAGCTAAAAAAGAGACTAAAAAAGCTGAAAAAGAAGAAAAAGCACCAGTTAAAAAAGAGACTAAAAAAGCTGAAAAAGTAGAAAAAGCACCAGCTAAAAAAGAGTCTAAGAAAGCCGAAAAAGAAGAAAAAGCTGAAGTTAAAGAAGAGAAAAAGACTAGAAAATCTTCAAAGAAAAAAGTTGAAGATGATACAGTTGAAACAATAGATTTAGTTGAAGAAGTAGTTATCGACGTTGAAGAAAAACCAAAAAGAAAAAGCAAAAAACAAAAAGAAGAGAATGTTGAAACTATAGATATCATCGATATTTCAGAACCTGTTGAAGAAAAGAAAGAAAAGAAAAAAGCTTCAAAAGGTGAGGAAGAAGAAAAAGATGCAATCACAAAGATTGTAAATCAAGCTAAAACAAAAGGTAAAATTACATATGGTGAACTTGCTGCTCAATTAGGAGAAGCAAATCCAGAACAAATCGACAAAGCATTTGAAATGTTTGAAACTAGTGGTATCAATGTTATCAAAGATGACGATGATATATTAGAACCAGACATTGAAGACTTAGATGAAGTTGAAGAGATTAAACTTGAAGATTTAGACATGAACAACATCGAAGGTGTTAGCGTTGATGATCCAGTTAGAATGTATCTAAGAGAGATAGGTAGAATTCCACTTTTAACATTTGAGGAAGAATTAGATTTAGCTCAAAAAGTTCTTGAGGGAGATGAATATGCTAGACAAAAATTAGCAGAATCAAACTTAAGATTAGTTGTAAGTATAGCTAAGAAATATGTTGGTAGAGGAATGTTATTCTTGGATTTAATTCAAGAAGGAAACATGGGTCTTATCAAAGCCGTTGAAAAATTCGACTATAAAAAAGGATATAAATTCAGTACATATGCTACATGGTGGATAAGACAAGCTATAACAAGAGCTATAGCTGACCAAGCAAGAACAATAAGAATACCAGTTCACATGGTTGAAACAATTAATAAGTTAATCCGTACTTCTAGACACTTACTACAAATGTTAGGAAGAGAACCAAGTCCAGAGGAGATAGCAGAAGAAATGGAAATCCCAGTTGAAAAAGTAATGGAAATTCAAAAAATTGCTCAAGATCCAGTATCACTAGAGACACCAATTGGTGAGGAAGATGATAGCCATTTAGGAGACTTTATTCCTGATGATGAGTCACCAGCACCACATGATTCTGCAGCATATACATTATTAAAAGAGCAATTAGAAGAAGTAATGAGCACACTTACTCCAAGAGAAGCTAAAGTACTTAAATTAAGATTTGGACTAGAAGATGGAAAGGCTAGAACCCTTGAAGAAGTAGGTAAAGAGTTCCAAGTAACTCGTGAAAGAATTAGACAAATTGAAGCTAAAGCATTAAGAAAATTAAGACATCCATCAAGAAGCAAACGTCTAAAAGATTATATGAGCTAATATTATGTAAATTATTTGTAAAAACCCCTTGATTTTTTAGGGGTTTTTTGCTATAATATATACGTAGGTAATTATTTTTAAAGAAAGAGGTAGAAGGAAATGGGACCAGTAGAAGCTGTAGTAAGAACATTTTCAATCATGTTTAGAAATGACCCAGCAACAAATGTATACGATAATGAAGATGATTTCATAGCTAGCCTAGGCGATGCAGTTCGTAAAGGATCAATGTCTAAGAAAGACGCAGCAGCTTTGACATCAGCTTTAAGAAAAGCAGACGATGATGGAAAATCTTTTAATAAAAAAGTAGATTCTAGCATACGTCTTGATAAAGATGCTCCTTCACCAGAAGAAGAGAAACTTGAAACACCAGTAGTTGAAAAAGGTGATGAGGAAGAAGAAAGACAACATAGAGCTAGAGGTGGACGTTCATTAGACGATGATAACTAAAATCATATAGATTGAAGGATGGTACCAATAGGGTGCCATTCTTTTTTTGCTTAAAATAAAGCATTTTTGCTTGACAAACGGTCTTAGCTGTGTTAAAATTGATAACTGTAAACTGCTTAACTAGGGTCTGTAAACACTATTGAAAAATGGTTACCCAAGTTGGAAGTTAGCGAGATTACTAAAAGGAGGTGCATTTTAAATGTACGCAATTATTGAGGCATGTGGTAGACAATACAAAGTACAAGAAGGAGAGACAGTATACTTTGAAAAATTAGATGCTGAAGAAGGAAAAAAAGTATCTTTTGATAAAGTAGTTATGCTTTCTAACGATGGAAAAGTAGAAGTTGGAAACCCTTATGTAGCAAATGCAAAAGTTGAAGGAAAAGTTGTTGCTCATGGTAAAGGAAAGAAAATTTTAGTTTTCAAATACAAAGCTAAAAAGAATGAAAGAAATACTAGAGGACACAGACAAGACTACACTAAAGTAGAAATTACTTCAATCAGTGCAAAAGCAGCAAAAGCTGAGAAAGCTGAAAAAGAAGAAAAAGTTGAGAAAGTAGAAAAAGAAGAAAAAGCTACAAAAACAACAAAAACAGCTAAAACAGAAAAAGCTACAAAAACAACTACAACAAAGACAACTAAGACAACAAAAACAGAAAAAGCTAGTAAATAGTTAAAAAATTAATTGAGATAAAAAATATATAAAGCGAAAGGAGTGAATCTTTCATGGCACACAAAAAAGGTCAAGGTAGTGTTAAGAACGGAAGAGATAGTGAGTCAAAGAGACTTGGTGTTAAAAAATCTGACGGACAATTAGTAAAAGCTGGAAATATATTAGTAAGACAAAGAGGTACTAATGTACATCCTGGAACTAATGTTGGAATCGGAAGCGATGACACTTTATTTGCTTTAAAAGATGGAACAGTAAAATTTGAAAGAAAAGGTAAAGATAAGAAACAAGTAAGTGTTTATCCAGCAGAGTAAATAATAAATGATATATAGAAAATGTGAGGTATGACCTCACATTTTTTTTGCCAAAATATAAAATTATTTTGAAAAAAAGTATTTAAAAAAAATATGTTATATGTTTTAATATTATATATAATTATGTAATAAGGAGAATATTGTTATGGGTAAAAAATCAGTGCCAATAATTATTGTATTGTTATTAGTATTAGTTGCAATTGGTATATTTGCATATCAAATGCTTACTGGTGGAAATGAAGTAAAACCAACAGAAGTTACTAATACAGTTGAAGAAGATGATAATTCTAAACCAGTTGTTTCATTAGAAAAGAATGTACCAGATGGAACAGTAATAAATGAAGTTGAAATTGTAGTAACAGTAACAACAGTAGACGACAGTGGAGACATAGAAATTACATTACCAGATGGAACATCAGTAACTGGAGATAAAGCACAATATAAAGTAAATGAAAATGGTGAGTACGAATTCATAGCAACAAACTCAAAAGGAGAGTCAAATTCAAACTCAATCCAAGTAACTGAAATAACAGCAGTTTCTTCTGATAATCCATATGTTCCAGAAGGATTTTCAGTAGTAGAAGGATTAGACAACATCGAGGAAGGATATACTATTGAAGATAGTTTTGGAAATCAATTTGTTTGGGTTCCAGTAAAGAATGGTAAATTAACTCGTGAGCAATCATTCTCTACAGAATATGAAGAATCTAATAGTACAGCAAGTGCTTTAGTAAACAGTGTTGCTAAAAACTATGGATTCTATATGGGAAGATATGAAGCTTCAGAATATAAAGATGAAGAAGGAAATATTTGTGCAGCAACAAGATTTAGACAAATTCCATTAACAAACTATAATTATCAAGATGCATATAACGCATCAGTTAATGCGGCAACTATGTTTGGATACACAGATTGCTACACAACACTTGTAAATAGTTATGCATGGGATACAACATTAAACTGGATAGATCAAGATGTTTCAAACTATTCTTCTAGTATCAACTATGGTAACTATTCAGGAACAATAGTTCCAACAGGTACAACTGAATCAGACGTAGCTAAAAACATATATGATATGGCTGGAAACGTAAGAGAATGGTCAACAGAAGTATTCAAAGATAAGACAAATAAGGGTGACAAGAGTGGAAATGTTATTTCAAGAGTTATCCGTGGTGGTAGTGCAGTTATCGAAAGAACAGCTAAGAGCCACATTGGTTATCCAGAATCAAAACAAGATCCATATTGGGGATTCAGAGTTATAATTTACAAATAAAAAATTTTTAAAGAGTGCTAGAAATAGCACTCTTTTTTTTCTTTTGTATGACATTTGCGTGACATATTGAAAAAAACAATAAAATAAGGTATAATAGCATCGAAATAATATCTAAAAGTACGTGCATGAAAGAAGGAAATTTAAAATGGCAAACGAATATAGAACACATAACTGCGGAGAATTAAGGAGTTCAGACATTGGAAAAGATGTTAGACTAGCTGGATTTGTCCAAACAATTAGAAATTTAGGAAAGATGGTTTTCATCGATTTAAGAGATGAAAAAGGAATTACTCAAATAGTAGTTCAAGATGGCATAGATTTAACAGATGTTGTTAAAGAATGTACTATTTCAGTAAGTGGAAAAGTTGTAGAAAGATCTAGCAAGAATGATAAAATGCCAACTGGAGACATTGAAATCATGGCAGAAAAGATTACTGTTTTAGGTAAATGTAGAAATTCATTACCATTTGAAATCAATGTTGAAGGACAAAACGTAAGAGAAGATTTAAGATTAGAATATAGATTTTTAGATTTAAGAAACGATAAAATTCATAAGAACATATTACTTCGTTCTAAAATATTAAAAGATTTTAGAACAGCTATGGATGAACTTGGATTTACAGAGATTCAAACTCCAATATTAGCAAATTCTTCACCAGAAGGTGCAAGAGATTATTTAGTTCCAAGTAGACTACATCCAGGGGAGTTTTATGCACTTCCTCAAGCTCCACAACAGTTTAAACAACTATTAATGGTTTCAGGATTTGACAAATACTATCAAATCGCACCATGTTTTAGAGATGAGGACCCAAGAGCTGACCGTTCACCAGGTGAGTTTTATCAACTTGACTTTGAAATGAGTTTTGCAACTCAAGAAGATGTTTTCAAAGTAATTGAAACAATACTTCCAAAAGTATTTAAACAAAATACAGATTGGAAAGTTGACGAAGGACCATTTATTAGAATTCCATATAAAGAATCAATGGAGAAGTATGGTACAGATAAACCAGACTTAAGAAACCCATTAGTGATTTATGATTTAACAGATATTTTCGAAGGAACAGAGTTTAATGCATTTAAAGATAAGACAGTTAAAGCAATAGCAACAGAAAACATGACAGAAAAACCAAGAAAATTCTTTGATCAAATGAGCGAATATGCTGTATCTGAGCTTGAAGCAAAAGGTTTAGCTTGGGTTAAAGTTGATGAAAATGGAGAACTAAATGGTGGTATCAGTAAATTCATCGATGAAGATAGAAAAGCAAAAACATTTGAAAAAATGGGCGTTAAAAATGGCGGAGCAATATTCTTCATTGCTGATGAATATAATAAAGCTACAAAGATAGCTGGAGACGTTAGAATTAAGCTTGGAAATGAACTTGACTTATTAGAGAAGAACACATATAGATTCTGCTTCATTAACGACTTCCCAATGTATGAACTTACTGATGAAGGAACAATAGATTTCAATCATAATCCATTCTCAATGCCACAAGGTGGATTAGAAGCACTAAATACAAAAGATCCATTAGACATTTATGCATATCAATATGATGCTGTATGTAATGGATATGAAATTTTATCAGGTGCTGTAAGAAACCACGATCAAGAAATAATGGTTAAAGCATTCGAGATAGCAGGTTATACTGAGGAAGACGTAAAAACAAAATTTGGTGCATTATATAACGCATTTAGCTATGGTACACCACCACATGCTGGAGCAGCACCAGGTCTTGATAGAATTATGATGTTACTTTGCAAAGAAGATAACATTAGAGAGGTAATTGCATTCCCTAAGAACAAGAAAGCAAGAGACGTAATGATGAATGCACCATCAAAAGTAAGAGAAAAACAACTTGAAGAAGTACATATAAAAATAGATATTAAAGATGAATAGTATAGGAGTTTTTATGGATATTTTTAAGAAAGTTAGTTTAATTAATGTAGTAGCTATTACAGTATTTGCTACAACATCACTTGCTTCGACAGGTACAGTAACAGCATCTGCACTTAAACTTAGAAAAGAACCAAATACATCAGCAGATGTAATTACAAGTATTTATGAAGATAGTAGTGTTGAAATACTTGAAGAAAATGGTGAATGGTTTAAAGTTAAGTATGATGGCGAAACTGGATATGTTGCAAGTAAGTTTATCAAAAAAGGATCTAGCACAACAAAGACAGAAAACAAAACAACAAATACGGCAACTAATACAACAACTGAAAAAGAAAAGACAAATACAACAACAGCTACAACTAACACAACTAAAGAAACAACTACAACTGAAAAGAAAGAAGAACCAAAAGCAGAACCAAAAACAACTAAGATTACTGGTGACGGAAATGTAGTAGTTAAAGATTCATACCTAAGATCAATGCCAAGCTTAATTGCAAAACCTGTTACACAAGTTTCTAAAGGAAAAATTGTTGAATTAGGAAGCAAAATAGGTAACTGGCAAAAGGTAACAGAAGGTGATGTAACCGGATGGATTCCAACAAGCAAATTAGGTAGTGAAGTAATAATTGAAGAACCAGCAGAAGAAACTACTGCAGAGACAAAGACTGAAGAAAAGACAGAAGAGAAGAAGGAAGAAAAGAAAGAAGAAACCAAGACAACAGAGAAGAAAGATACAACCACAGAAACTAAGAAAGAAGAAACAAAAACATCTTCTTCAACAGGCAAAAAAGGTATAGTAACAGTTGAAACAGCAAGAGTAAGAGAAAGTGGTAGTTTAAAAGCAGAAGTGATTGGTTCATTAGATAAAGATGATGAAGTTACAATTGAAGCAGAAGAGGGAGATTGGTACAAAGTATCAGGATCAGGAATTACTTCAGGATATGTAAGTAAATCATTAATCAAAGTATCAGGAGTTACATCTAGAGGATCAAACGATAGAGATACATCTTTAATAGGAGAAGAACCTGCTACGGAAGAGACTAATAAAGTTGAAGAGCAAGCTCCAGTAGCTACCGCTGCACCAGCTCCATCAGCACAAGGAGCGGCAGTAATAGAATTTGCAAAACAATATTTAGGATATCCATATGTAGCAGCAGGAAAGAATCCATCAACTGGATTTGACTGCTCAGGATTTACTCAATATGTATTTTCAAATTTCGGTATTTCACTTGGAGGATCTGCAGCAAGTCAAACTGGAAACGGAACAGAAGTTGCAAGAGCAAATCTTCAAACAGGTGACTTAGTATTATTCTATGATGATGGATATACAAAAGTTGGACATGCAGGAATATATATTTCTGATGGAAACTTTATCCATGCAGCTAATCCAAAAAGGGGAGTAGTAATAGATAATTTAAATACAAGTAGCTATTACAACCCAAGATATGTAACTGCAAGAAGACTTGTAAATTAGTTTAAAGACAAACAAAAAAACTAGGATTTAAATCCTAGTTTTTTATTTTGCTTTTTTATTGAACATTAAATGCAAGTTTTCCATCATTAACTGAAACATATACTGTTTGACCTGCAACTACTTGGTTTCTTAAAACCATTTCAGCAATTTCATCTTCAATCATTCTTTGAATTGCTCTTCTTAAAGGTCTTGCACCGAATTTTAAGTCCATTCCATTTTCAGCAATTAATTTTTTAGCTTCAGCATTTACTTGTAATTTAATATCTTTATTATCTAAAGCTTCTTGAGTTTTAGCAAGAAGTAAATCAACTATTTGAACTAACTCGTCTTTAGTTAAAGGTTTAAATACGATTGTTTCGTCAACTCTATTTAAGAATTCTGGTCTGAATAATTCTCTTAAAGCACCTAACATTTTATCTGTATTGATAGGTCCTGAATTACCAAAACCAATTGAATTATTATTTAAGTTTGATCCTGCATTTGATGTCATGATAATAATTGTATTTTCAAAGTTAATTGTATTACCTTGAGCATCTGTTAATTTTCCATCATCTAATACTTGAAGTAGGATGTTGAATACATCTGCATGAGCTTTTTCAATTTCATCGAAAAGTACAATTGAGTATGGTCTTCTTTTTACTTTTTCAGTAAGTTGTCCAGCATCATCATAACCAATGTATCCTGGAGGAGCACCGATTAATTTAGCAGCTGAATGTGATTCCATATACTCTGACATATCAACTCTTATTATTGCATCTTCACTACCAAACATTTCATAAGCTAAAGCTTTAGCAAGTTCTGTTTTACCAACACCAGTTGGTCCAACGAAGATAAATGATGGTGGTCTTTTTGTTGATTGAAGACCAGCTCTATTTCTTCTAATTGCTTTAGAAACAGCTACAACAGCTTCATCTTGAGAAATAATATGTTTATGAAGATTTGCTTCTAAGTTTAATAATTTATCTGTTTCTGCTTCAGTTATTTTTGTAACAGGAATCTTTGTCCAACGTTCAATAACTTCTGCAACATCTTGAACTGTTAAAACAGGTGGTTTTAAATCTCTTTCAATTTCTTCCATTCTGTTATTCAAGTTGCATTCTTTAGTTTTAAGATCTGCTGCTTTTTGATATTCTTCAATAGAATCTGAAGAAACAGCTTCTTCTTTAGCTTCAGCAACTTTCTTAAGCTCATTTTTTATTAATTCTAATTCATATAATGCTTTATTTTTTAAGTTTAATTTTGAACATGCTTCATCGATTAGGTCAATTGCTTTATCAGGTAAGAATCTATCGTGAATATATTTTTCAGACATTTTTACAGTCTTTTCAATAATATCATTTGTGATAGTTACTTTGTGATAATCTTCATAGTATTTTTTAATACCTTTTAGTATTTCGATAGTATCGTTTATAGATGGTTCTTCAACTATAATTGGTTGAAATCTTCTTTCTAATGCTGAATCTTTTTCGATATATTTTCTATACTCTTTTAGGGTAGTAGTACCGATTAATTGAATCTCACCATTTGTAAGTGAAGGTTTTAAAATGTTAGCAGCATTCATAGAATGTTCTGCATCACCAGCACCAATGATATTGTGAATTTCATCTATAACTAATATGATATTTCCATACATTTTGCATTCGTCAACTAGAGATTTCATTCTTGCTTCAAATTGACCTCTAAATTGTGTACCTGCGATGATTGCTGTCATGTCAAGAAGATAAACTTCTTTATCTAATAATTTAGCTGGCACATCTTGATGAGCTATTTTTAAAGCTAGACCTTGTGCGATTGCTGTTTTACCAACACCAGGCTCACCAATTAAGCATGGATTATTTTTTGAACGACGATTTAAGATTTGAATCATACGCTCAATTTCTTGCTCTCTACCAATAACGTTATCTAACTGACCATTTTTTGCTTTTTCTGTAAGGTTTGTTCCAAAAGTGTCAAGGAATTTCTTCTTTTTATCTTTTGGTTTCTTTTGAACCTTAACAGTCTTTCCAGATGCATCATGAGCTTGGCTAGATTCTGCTTGAGAATCGTTTTCAGCGTTTTCTTGGTTAGAGTTTGCAAGTATTCCAAAGATGTTCTTAAGAGGGTTATCCTCACCATTTTCCATAGCATCTCCGTCCATTCCAAGTGCGTCTAAATTCATGTTTTCAGAAAAATCTTTAAGGATATTTTCAAATTGTTGAGACATGTCTTCTAATTCTTCGTTAGAGATATTAGCATTTTTTGCTAATACTTCCAAAGGATTGATTCCTTTCTCTTTTGCACAATTGTAGCATAGTCCTTCTACAGATTTTTTCCCATTTTCTATTTTATTAATAAACACAACAGCAGTGTTCTTATTACATACTGAACATATCATAATTTATTAATCTCCTTAGTTAAAATGTACTATGTGTACTTAATAATTCTACCTTAAATACAAAATTTAGTCAATGCTTTTTCATTGAAAAATTAATAATTAAAGAAGAAAAATTAGCAAACAACCTTGTAGAGTGCTACTCAAGAAATTAAAAAATTTTTACCTTTGAAGCAACACTTTTTATCACCTATATAGCTCAAAAATACATTGCTATTTTTTTATTATAGTGCTATAATGAAAGCAATTTATGAAATAAGGAGAAATCAATGAGAAGAGCTTTAAGAAGATTTGTTAGTACCTTAAAAGGTCCAAAGAAGATTTTATTTTTCGTAGTAGTATTATTAGTCTGTGTAGTAGCTCTATGTATTGGTATTTATGCTCAATTCTTTTATAAATATTCAGATACAGATGCTTTAATGTTAGGTATCAATATTGGTGCGAAAAAGACTGAAGAAGAGATAGCAATATTAAAATCTAACTTCAACATGTTGTTTGATAATTCTTTGAAGATAAATAGTGAAAACGTAAAGGTTAATAAAATAGATGCTTCTCAAGATATAGTGTATGGTGGATATGAGTATAACAACAAGGATGAGAACTTCTTTGAAGTAGATGCGGTTATTCCTATACTAAACATTAATACGGATGAAGCAAAGAAAATAAATCAAGAAATTAAAACTGAATTTTATGATAAAGCAAACTTAGTTATGAGAACAAAACAAGGACATTCAGTATACAATGTTGCATATTGTGCTTTTATTAATGAAGATGTAGTATCAATAGCTATAAAATCATCATTAAAAGAAAGTGATAAACCAGAAAAAGTAGTTGTAAAGACTTATACATATGCAATAACATCAGGTCAAAGACTAAGTTTTGAAGATATTATTAAACTAAAAGAAACAACTTATGACGAAGTTCAAAATACAATAAATACAGATGTTCAAAAAGCATATACAAATGCAAAAATCATTTCAGAAACATTTGGAAATCTTTATGAAAGAGATCTAAAGAGTGATATGTATAAAATAGAAAATACAGAGAACTATTTCCTAACACAAGATGGATATGTTTATATAGTTTATGCATATGGTAATAAAGATTATACAAACGAAATGGATATTATAATATTCTAGCTAAGGGGGATTAGAGTTGAAAAAAGTTAGTAAAATTCTACTAATCTTTGCATTAATAATGATTTTGATAACTCAGATTTCATTTGCTACTCAGGAAGAACAGACTGCTGATACAACAGAAGAGACAACCGAAGAACCAGCAGAAGTAACTGAGATAGATGATAACATGGAAGATGTTGCGGGTGGAGGAACAATTATCCAAGCAACAGCGAGAGTTATTGAGAGTAAAGGTGTTAAAGAGATTGTATCTGGAGACATAACAAACAGAGTACAAGAAATTAAAATTGAAATTATCGATGGAGTATATGTAGGAGAGGAATTTGATGCAGAGTATAAACTTGCTTATGACATCGAAGGAAAGATTCCAGCATATGAACTTCAAGTAGGAACAAAGTTATTAGTATCAGTTGTAGAAGATGCAGATGGAAATACATCAGTTACAATACACAATGTTGTAAAAATTAAGTATATGGTTATTTTAGCAATCATATTCTTAGTAAGTATAGTTATATTAACAGGCAAAAGGGGAGTAAAGACAGTAATTTCATTACTAGCAACTCTAGCATATATTTACTTTATTTTATTAAAAGGAATATTAGCAGAAAGAAATGTTATACTTCTATCAATAATAACAGTATTTTTAATGTCTACAACAACATTCTTAGTAATGAATGGATTCAAGAAAAAGACAATTTCAGCAATTATAGGTACAGTTTTAGGAGCAGTACTTGCTGGAGGAATCACATATGTTTTTAACAGATTCGCATTACTTACAGGAGCTGGTGAAGATGCAATACAACAAAGTATTGATCTAGCAAATATTTCACTTGACTTCAAAGAAATGTTATTTGCAGAAGTAATGATTGCAGCTACTGGAGCTTGTATGGATATAGCTCTATCAATAACTGATGAACTTGATAGAATAAAGAAGACAGAAGCAGATATAACTTGGAAAGAACTATTCAAAAAAGGAATGGAAACAGGAAAAGAAATGATAGGAACAATGTCAAATACTTTGATTTTAGTATTTATTGGTGGATACCTATCAATTACAGCATTATTCTTTAGCTGTGGATTTACAACAGCTGAAATACTAAATAGAGACATTATTTCAGAAGAAATAATATCAGCTCTATCAGGAAGTATAGGAGTAATATATGTTGTTCCAATAGTTTCATTCGTATATGCATTCTTAAATAGAGAAAAGATTATTTATAATAAGAAAGCTCACAATAAAGTAGAAGGAAAAAGAACTTTGAAAATATAATTAAACAAATAAAAAAAGATCTAGAACTTAAGTTCTAGATCTTTTTTATTTTTATTAATAATTAAAGAAATCGAATATTGATCCTGATCCACTAGATGATGGAACTTGAATTGTTTGTGTTTGAGTTTTTGGCTCTTCTTTTTCTTCTGGTGGATTTCCTAAAGTAACTTCAACTTTCATTTCTTCTTGGTTTCTGATAACTGTAAGTGTAACTTTATCTCCAATTTCATAATTGTATTTATATCTATTTAATTCTGAGATTGAAGCAACATCTTTTCCTTCAATTTGTGTTACTATATCACCTTTTTGAATTCCAGCTTTTTCAGCAGGAGAACCTTCTTGAACTGATTCTACGTAAACACCTTTTGGAATATTATATTTTTCACTTACTTGTGAATCAACGCTTGATCCTGTAATACCGATATATGGTCTAACTACTTCTGAATTAGTCATTAATTGTTCTACAATCTTTGTTGTTTGAGAGATTGGAATTGCAAATCCAACACCTTCAACTCCGTTACCAGCAAATTTTAATGTATTTATACCAATTACTTCGCCGTTAGCATTTACTAATGCTCCACCAGAGTTTCCTGAGTTAATAGCTGCATCAGTTTGAATTGCATAATATGTAGCTCCATCAGTTTCAATCTCTCTATTTACTGCACTAACTATTCCTGCTGTTACTGAATAATCCATTCCTAAAGGATTTCCAACAGCCATTACGAATTCACCAATTTTAACATCATCTGAATTTCCAAGAGTTGCTGGAGTTAATCCGTCTTTTTCTATTTTAATAACTGCAAGGTCAGTATATGAATCTGTTCCTACAACAGTTGCTGCATATTCTGTATCATCTCCATAAAGCTTTACGGTTATACCAGTTGCTTCTTGAATAGCAAAATATGAATTAGATGTTGAAGCAACAACATGGTTGTTTGTTAAAATATATCCATCTTCCGTAATTATTATTCCTGATCCAGTTGCTTCACCTTTTGATGAACCAAAGAATGAACTTATTTGATAAGTAACTTTGATACCAACTACAGATGGCAATGATTTTTCAGCTACGGTTGTAGATATATTAGAATAATCTGAAACATTTACATATGTTGGATTGCTTGAAGTACCTGTATTTAATAATGAAGATCCACTTGGGATTATTTTTTTTCTAATTGATGGTATTCCAAAACAAACACCAATCATTAAACTTGCTCCAAGTACACCTGCTACAAAAGGAACTAAAACTGTTTTTCCGAATGTAGATTCTTTTTTTGGTTTAAAGTTAGTCTTTTTTTGATCAGGGCTAATATTAAACGAACTATTATACTGAGTATTGCTTACTGTTTCTTCACCTCGATTTTGCTCATCACTTACGCTTTCTTTAATTTCGTTTTCTTCATCCATTTTTATCACCCTCCATTTTAATTGCTACGTATATAATATATTAATTATTTTAAATATACAAGTTAACATATAAAAAAATACATTATTCTTGTTGAAATATTTATTTCTTATAGATATAATATCCTTGTATAATTAAAATTAACTTAAAAATGGAAAAAATATGAAAGAAAAAGAGATAGAAAGGCTAAACACCTTAAAAATAGAAGAAAACAAGCTTTATGAAAAAGACGAAATTAATCTAATTTGTGGTATAGATGAAGCTGGACGTGGCCCACTTGCGGGACCCGTAGTGGTTGGAGCCGTTATCATGCCAAAAGATTCTTTTATTGAAGGTGTGAATGATTCCAAAAAAGTATCAGAGAAAAAAAGAGAACTACTATTTGATAAAATAACAGAAGAAGCAATAGCATATAGCGTAGGAATAGTAGATCATAAACAAATAGATGAATTAAATATCCTTCAAGCAACAAAACTTGGAGTAAAAATAGCATTAGAAGGACTAAAAGTAAGACCAGACGTTATAATCGTTGATGCCCTAGAGCATATGGATACCCTAGGTATCCCATACAAATCATATATAAAAGGTGATGCTAAATGCTATTCAATAGCGGCTGCCTCAATTATAGCCAAAGTAACTAGGGACAGAATTATGCGTGAGTGGGATGAAGTATATCCAATATATGGTTTTGCAAAGCACAAAGGATATGGAACAGCAGAACACATAAGAATTATAAAAGAAAATGGACCTTGTCCAATTCATAGGAAGACATTTATTAAAAATTTTGTTTAAAATAAATTAAGATACTAAAGAAAGGAAGATTAGAATGGAAATTAAAAGTATCATTCGTAAAAAAAGAGCAAAAGGAGAACTTACAAGAGACGAAATCAAGTATTTTGTAGGAAAACTAATGAAAGGTGAAATCACAGATTCTCAAGCTGGAGCACTACTTAGCTATATCTATATTAATGGTTTAACAGAAGAAGAAATAGCTAACTTAAGTACTTGTATGGCTGAATCTGGAGATATGATTGATTTATCAGATATTGGCGATAATATAGTAGACAAACATGCCACTGGTGGTATTGGTGATAAGGCTACTATTCTTTTAATGCCAATTTTAGCTTCAATTGGAGTTCCGGTTGCTAAGATATCAAGTAGAGGATATGGAATTTCAGGTGGAACAATTGATAAGCTAGAATCAATTCCAGGTTTCAAAACAGATCTTAATATTGAACATTTTAAAGCAAATGTTAAAAATATTGGTGTATGTATAATGAACCAAGGTTTAAACTTTGCTCCTGCTGAAGGAAAAATATATAAGTTAAGAAATGAAATTGCATGTGAAAATAGTCTTCCAATTATTGCATCAAGCTTAATGAGTTTAAAAATAGCTACAGGAAGCAATAAGATAGTATTTGATATTACAAGTGGTAAAGGAACATATATATCAACACAAGAAGAAGCAAGAAGACTTGCTAAATTATTAGTAAGACTTGGAAAGAACATTAATAAAGATGTTAAATGTGTTATCACAAATATGAACCAACCAATTGGATATTCAATAGGTCATAACCTAGAAATGAAAGAAACAATAAATGCTCTAAAAGGTATTATTGCTGAAGATTTAGCTGAAGTTGTTGAAACATTAGGAAGTTTAATGATTTCTCTAGCAACAGGTGAGAAAGATTTAAAAGAGAATTCTGCTAAAATTAAAGAAGCAATTAAATCTGGAGCAGCATTTGAGAAATTCAAAGAAATGGTTGCTGCTCAAGGAGGAGATATTGACTATGTAAATGATCCAGAATTATTCAGGAGATCAAAATACATTATGCCAGTTTTAGCTACTGAATCAGGAACAGTTGAATCAATAGATGCTGATATGGTAGGAAGTATAGCAACATATCTTGGAGCTGGTAGAATGAAAGAATCAGGAGACATCAATAGAACTGCAGGTATTGTTTTAAACAAGAAAATTGGAGATTCAGTTACTGTTGGTGAGACACTAGCTTATGTTCATACAGATGAAGATTCAAAAGTAAGTGGTACAACACAAAACTTAAAAGATGCATTCGTAATAACAAATAAGAAGATAGCTCAAAATCAAAAAATAGTTCAAATTGTTGTTTAATTGGTAGGAGAAATATGAATATTATAGATGTTATTGAAAAGAAGAAAGTTAATGAAGAATTAACTGAAGAAGAAATTAAATTTTTCATAGATGGATATACTAGTGGTGAAATAACAGATTATCAAGCTGCAGCATTAGTTATGGCTATTTGTATAAATGGAATGACAGAAGATGAAATAGTATACTTAACAGATGCTATGGCTAAATCTGGAGAGATGATGGATTTTTCTGATATTTCAGATAAAATAGTAGATAAACATTCAACTGGAGGAGTTGGAGATAAGGTAACACTTATTGCAGGTCCAATAATAGCAGCTCTTGATATTCCAGTTGCAAAGATGAGTGGTAGAGGATTAGGTATTACAGGAGGAACAATTGACAAACTAGAATCAATACCAGGATATAGAACAGAAATTCCAGTAGAAGAATTTAAACAAAATGTAAAAGATATAGGAATATGCATTGCTGGTCAAACAGCTAACTTAGCACCAGCAGATAAGAAAATATATGCATTAAGAGATACAATAGGATGCACAAATTCTACACCACTTATTGCATCAAGTATTATGAGTAAGAAATTTGCTTCAGGAGCAAATGCTATAGTATTAGATGTAACATGTGGTAGTGGTGCATTTATGCCAGATAAGAAAAGTGCAGTAAGACTTGCTAAACTAATGAGCCTAATTGGAAAACTAAGAGATAGAGAAACAGTATGTTTAATTACAAATATGGAAGAACCTTTAGGAAAAGCAGTAGGAAATTCATTAGAAGTAATTGAAGTAATTGAGTCTTTAAAAGGTAATATGCCATTAGACTTAAAAGAAGTAATAGTAAATGTATGTATTCAAATGATGGTTCTATCTGGAAAGTATCCAGACGTATTTAAATGCAATGAAAAAATAGAAGAAGTTTTAAAAAATGGAAAAGCATTCGAAAAATTCAGACAAATGGTTGAAAGACAAGGTGGAGATGTAAGCTACATTGATAACCCAGAAAAATTCGAAAAAGCTCCAATAATAACACCTGTTATAGCTGATAAAGCAGGATATGTTGAAACTTTAAATGCATATGAAATTGGAAAAGCATCAGTTAATTTAGGTGCTGGAAGAATAAAGAAAGAAAATACAATAGATCATAGAGTAGGAATAACATTTGAGAAAAAAATAGGAGATAAAGTTGAAGTAGGAGATATATTAGCCTATGTTCATGCTTCTTCTCCAGAAAAATCACTAGAATGTGTAGAAGAAGTAAAGAATGCATACACATTTGGTCCAAATAAAGTGGAGAAGAAAAACATATTAGATATAATTACAAATGATTAAAGAAAGGGGTAAGATAAATTGGCAACAGACGGAAAAGAACTAAGGACAAAACTATTTAATGAGAAAGAAAATGGATGGTTACATCTTGAAGATGAAGAATTAAAAAATATATTCCAATTCTCTGATGAATATATGTACTATTTAAATAATTCTAAAACAGAAAAAGAAATAGTTTCTTCATCAAAAGATATCTTAATCAAAAATGGATTTGTTGACATTTCACAAAAAGAAGAATTAGTACCAGGAGATAAAGTTTTCTTTATCAATAGAGGAAGAAATATATATGCCGCTGTAATTGGTGAAGAATCATTAGAAGAGGGATTTAGATTAGTAGCTGCACATGCTGATTCTCCAAGAATAGATTTAAAACAAAATCCATTATATGAAGATGAAGATATAGCTTTATTTAAGACTCACTATTATGGTGGACTTAAAAAATATCAATGGACAAATATTCCTCTTGCAATTCATGGTGTAGTTGTAAGATCAAATGGAGAAAAAATACAAATAAGCATTGGAGAAAAAGAAGAAGATCCAATATTTACAATATCTGATTTATTACCACATTTAGCACAAGAACAAATGCAAAGAAAACTAAAAGATGGTGTTGAGGGAGAAGAATTAAACTTACTTGTTGGTTCAATTCCTTATGATTCAGAAGAAGTAAAAGAGAAAGTTAAATTAAATGTTCTTAAACTTTTATATGAAAGATATGGAATAAAAGAAATAGACTTTGGTTCATCTGAACTAGAACTTGTTCCAGCATTTAAAGCTAGAAGTTTAGGATTAGATTATAGTATGGTTGCAGCATACGGACAAGATGATAAAATATGCTGTTATACAGCTCTAAGAGGACTTTTAACAGTTGAAAAACCAAAACAAACAGCAATGCTTGTTTTAACAGATAAAGAAGAAATTGGATTTATTGGTGTAACAGGTATGTACACAAATATGTTCGAGACATTTGTGCTTGAGCTATTAGAAAAAACAGGATGTACAAAGCCTAGTTCACTAAATAAAACATTTGCACATTCAAAAGCACTATCAAGTGATGTCGATGCAGGTTATAACCCAAGCTTCCCAGGCGTTTACGAGAAAAATAATACAGCATTTTTGGGAAAAGGTGTTACTGTAGTTAAATACACTGGTGCTGGTGGAAAGTATGACTGTTCAGAGGCTCCAGCAGAATTTGTTGCCGAGGTAAGAAAGATATTTGAAGATGCTAATGTTCAATATCAAGTATGTGAACTTGGAAAAGTAGATAAAGGTGGAGGCGGAACAATCGCTTTAACACTTGCAAATAGAGGAATGGATGTATTAGATTGTGGTGTTCCACTAATTGGTATGCATTCACCATATGAAGTAACAAGTAAATTTGATATATACCAAGCATATAAAGCATATTCAGCTTTTTATAAAGCATAAAAATAAATAATTAAAGCTAGGACATTTGTCCTAGTTTTTTTATGTCAATTTCAATCTTAAACGGCTAAATCTTAAGGAAAATCATTGAAATATTATGTAAAGTATGTTATAATTATTCCTGGACTTATTCTTTAAAGTGGAAGGGATAAAATGGATAATATCATTATTAATAACTTTAATAATAGGGAATATATATGTATAAAGAAAGTATTTGTTAATGGCACTGAATACAGAGTATTTTTAAACGCAGAAGATAGAAAAAATGTCAAAATAACAGATGCTTATTTAAACATTGTCAAAGATAAAAAAATAATAGAAAAAGTAGCTGGAAGCGTTTTTGCAGTATTTAATGGAATACTATATAGCGAGGACGATTCAAAACCTACTCATGATATAGATGACTTATATGATGATGACGAAACAATAATTGTTGATGGCAAAGAAGTCCCACTTATAAGAAGACCACTAAATGAACTAGAGTTTGAATTAGTTATAGGCGTTTTAAAAAAAGAATTCTTTTCAAGATTTGGGAGAAAAGTACTTACTGAAGAAGAACTTGATCAAAGAATAGAAAGAGATTTAAAGAATATTGTAGTAACTAATAAATTCATGGCAGATGGATGCAGCCATACTGGAGAATATAATATAGCAAATAAAGAAATAAGAGTACCAAGTATCTCTAGCAAAGATATTCTATCTCTATGTACACTATTTCATGAATTCATTCATGCTATAACTTGTCCAGGAGCCAGAAAAGCAATATTAATTGATGAATATGATGGAGATGAAGTATATACATATGGTTCAAGAGTTGATGAAGGAATAGTATCATACATAGAACTTTCCAATAAACCATTAAGATATAATAAGTACCAAGATAGCATAGGTTATAACCCAGAAAGAAGATATATTGGAGTAATAGCACAGCTTTATAATTTTAATGACGGAAGTCCTATAAAAAGAAATTTTATTGAGGAGTTCATAAGAAAACCTGATGATACATTAGGAAGAGTAGAAGAATTATTTTATGAAGAAGAAGTTCATCTTCATCCCAAAACTACTCCATCTAAAGAAATAAGAACAATATCAATGAAAAAGGCATTAAACTTTATTACAGATTATGATTATTTGGATTCAGAAAAAGTAGCAGAAGATAGAGTAAGAGAAACTTTAAAAGGACTTGTACTTTCAAAAATAAGAAGATTAAAGCTAAAATCAAGAGATGAATTATATGATGCATTATACCTTCTTGAAGGAATATCACAAGATTTTACAGAAGAAGGTGCAGACTGCAAAGAAGTAGATACAGAATTAGAGGAAGCAAAGACTGAACTAATAAGAAGGTATTTTAGATCACATCCTAACGCATCACTAAAAAGAACAATAGCAGAAATACCAACACATGTTAAAGATTCACCAACTACTGCAGAAGAAAGACTTCTTGCTAGTATCTTTGGTGATGAGACAAAACCAGATGAAAGATACTATGGAATTAAAGCTGCATTTAAGAATTATTATGTAGAAATAGAGTCAAAAGAAGAGTTAAAAAGAAGAGAAGAAAAAAGAAAAAAAGATGGCGATGACCGCCAAGAACCTTAAAAACTTTACAAATAGCCAAATCTGTGCTATAATGTACGTAGAATTCTAATTTTAAAGGAGAGAAAAATTATGATTCATTTAGCCGCATTACCAGTATTTTTAATAGCATATTTATTAAGAGAGATAGGAAAGGCCTATAAATTCAAGACTTTAACATTTATAGCAAAAATCCTATTAATAGTTAGTGTGCTATTTTTCGTATATACATTTTTAGCTTACAATGGAATTGATTTAGTAGACATTGTAAGAGACTTTATAGTAGAAAAATTCTAAATTTAAGATAAAAGCGTTAATTCCGCAGGGAATTAACGCTTTTTTTGTTTGCTTTAAAAAAACCAGAAAATATTTTAAAAATATTTTAAAAATTTACGCAAATAAGCATTTTCTTTTTATAAATTAATGATATAATACATGTGATTTAATTCGTAAAAATGCATTTAAAACAATTATGCATTAATATTAAGAAAGGAGACATATTAGACAAGTTCTAATATATTTACAAATATGGAATGTTCTAAATGTGAAGGTTGTACAGGTGAGGATCCAAAAATTCAAGAGATTCTAAACCATCATGGAAATACACCAGATAATCTTATTCAAATACTAGCAGAAGCTCAAGATTATTATGGATATGTTCCAGAAAAATTTCAATTAGCAGTATCTGAGTATTTATCAATTCCGCTAGCTGAGGTGTATGGAGTAATAACATTTTATTCAAGATTTACACTTAAGCCAAAAGGAAAATACAATATTGCAGTTTGTTTAGGAACAGCTTGCTTTGTTAAGGGTTCTGAACAAGTGCTTGATAGAGCAAAAGAGAGATTAGGTATTGATGTTGGAGAAACAACAAAGGACGGTAAATTCTCTATCGAAGCCACAAGATGTGTTGGTGCATGCGGATTAGCTCCAGTTTTTACAGTTAACGATGAAGTTTATGGAAAATCAACTGTAAAGATGATGGATGAAGTAATAGATAAATTAAATAGTGAAGAATAATAGAAAGGAGCTAAGTATGAAGACCGTAGAAGAAATTAATCAAATAAGAGAAGTAAAAAGAAAAGAATTAGATTTAAGAGTAAATACAGAAGCTGATACTAGAGAGAAACATATTTTAGTTTGTCATGGTACAGGATGTACATCATCTAAATCTCCAAAAATTCTTGAGAATTTTAAGAGAATTATCGAAGAAAAGAACATTGAGAATGTTAGAGTTATTCAAACAGGATGTTTCGGTTTATGTGCTAAAGGTCCTATAGTAATTATAAGACCTGAAGATGTATTCTATGCAATGGTTAAACCAGAAGACTGTGAAGAGATAATTGAAAAACATATAGTAAATCATGAAGTAGTAGAAAGATTACTATGCAAAGATATAGATAATACAGTAGTTAAGAAATTAGATGAACTTAACTTCTATAAAAAACAAAAAAGAATTGCACTTAAGAACTGCGGTGTAATTAATCCAGAAGATATTGATGAATATATAGCATTTGATGGATACAAAGCATTAGAAAAATGTTTATTCGAAATGACTCCAGATTCTGTTATAGAGACAATCACAAACTCAGGATTAAGAGGACGTGGTGGTGCAGGATTCCCAACAGGAAAGAAATGGTTATTTACAAAACAAGCTGTTGGAGATCAAAAATATGTTGTATGTAATGCTGACGAGGGTGACCCTGGAGCATTCATGGATAGATCAATCCTAGAAGGAGATCCACACTGTGTTGTTGAAGCTATGATGATTGCAGGATATGCAATTGGAGCAACAAAAGGATTCATATATGTTAGAGCTGAATACCCAATAGCAGTTAGACGTTTCCAAAAAGCTATTGATCAAGCAAGAGAATATGGAATCTTAGGAGAGCATATTTGGGGAACAGACTTTAGCTTTGACCTAGAAGTAAGATTAGGTGCGGGAGCATTCGTATGTGGTGAGGAAACAGCACTTCTAGAATCAATCGAAGGAAGACGTGGTCAACCAAGATTAAAACCACCATTCCCAGCAAACGCAGGTCTATATGGAAAACCAACATTAATAAACAATGTTGAAACATATGCAAATATAACAAAGATTATATTAAATGGAGCTGAATGGTATGCTTCAATAGGAACAGAAGGTTCAAAAGGAACTAAAGTTTTCGCATTAGGTGGAAACGTAAACAATACTGGACTTGTTGAAGTTCC
>JAEEGL015419453.1_pt1 | contig 22453 bp, 17 predicted proteins | sample 9134231 | NCBI WGS metagenome assembly JAEEGL01 (sample SAMN16246548, study PRJNA631951) | gut metagenome | biome: gut microbiome; feature: rumen; material: fiber-attached | host: Bos | place: Iran: Karaj | collected 2018-10
CAGCTTCTTTTATTGGAGTATTCCCTTTAGCATATGTTCTTATACCATATGGAATAGTCGCTGCAAGAAAGAATAACGAAGGCAAAAAGAAACCATCTGTATTATGGTTTCTTCTATTCCCGCTGGTATTACTGACTGCTTATTGTACAGTAGGTCTTCCTGCCATAGTTGCAAAGCTGACACTGATGGATAAGTGTTCTTTCCGTGGTGTTGATTTCTTGGGGGCTTTATTAGTAATAATACTGATTGTATCGGTCTCTGAAATCAGAAAAAACGGCGGGCTTAAGTTGTACGAAGCTGCGGCAATATCAGTCCTGGCTGTCATTCCTTCGATTTATTACAGCAGGGGCATACTTGCTGACAATTCATCCCATATTATTGAGATAACAGCGCTGGTTTTTGCAATTGTCTTAACTCTTATATTATCCGATGTAAAACAGTACAAATGGAATACAGCCGTTTTGTCTACTACTGCCGTAATATCAATCTGCGCGCTGACAGTGCATCCTTTGATGGTTGGAATAAGCGCATTAACCGATAAGCCTTCATCGTTCGAGATCAAACAACTGGTCAACGAGAATGAGGATTCAAAATGGGTTGCGACGAATTTCATTTACTCACAGTATCTAATAGCAAATGGTGCTCCCACCGTTACATCTACGAACTATATTCCGAATATGGAATTATGGGAGGAGTTCGATCCGGACGGATCGGACGAAGAGATCTACAATCGATATGCACACCTAAACCTTACTCTAACAGATAACGATACTGGCTATGAACTTGTTCAAGCAGATATGATCAATCTGATAATAAGCAGAGAAGATTTTGATAAGCTAGATGCCGACTTCCTTGTTACTGTTGCCCCGATAAGTGAATCCTGGACCGAAGACTTTAAGTTGGTGTATCAGGGAGAGAATATATATATATATCAGTTGAGATAGCACTCATTATTCGGAATTACAGTCTTTTTGCCCATCTTTCTTAAGATGGGTATAATACCATAAAACAAGCAATCACTATACGGGGGAATTGTATGTACGACTATCTTATCGTTGGCGCAGGCTTATACGGAGCCGTAATAGCTCAAAAGGCCAAAGAGGCAGGCAAATCGGTTTTGGTTATTGAGAGGCGTTCTCATATAGCGGGGAATGTTTATACGGAAGATGTTGAGGGAATTCATGTCCATAAATATGGCGCCCACATCTTCCATACAAACAATCAGGATGTTTGGGATTATGTTCAGCGATTTGCTACATTCAACAGATTTACCAATTCTCCTGTAGCTAACTATAAGGGCGAACTTTATTCACTTCCGTTCAATATGTACACATTTAATAAGATGTGGGGGGTAATAACACCAGAAGAAGCCGCTGAGAAAATAGCCGAACAGCGCAAGGAGATTACTTCAGAGCCTAAGAATCTCGAAGAACAGGCTATATCACTTGTTGGGCGTGACATCTATGAAAAACTCATTAAAGGATATACGGAGAAACAATGGGGAAGAGATTGTAAGGATCTTCCTGCATTCATCATTAAGCGCCTTCCAGTACGTTTGACCTTTGATAACAACTATTTCAATGCGCTTTATCAGGGCATTCCGATTGGCGGTTATACCAAAATGGTCGCTAATATGCTTGAAGGAGTCGAGGTCCGTACCAGTGTGGATTACCTTGCTGATAAAGAAAAATGGGATAGTCAGGCAAAAAAGGTAGTGTATACCGGACCTATAGATGAGTACTATGGTTATTCTCTCGGTACTCTTGAGTATCGTTCAGTAAGATTTGAGACTGAACTGCTGGACATTCCAAGCTTCCAAGGTAATGCAGCAGTAAATTATACTGACCGAGAGACTCCTTGGACACGAATCATCGAGCATAAGTGGTTTGAGTTTGGCAAGGATGAGCACGGAAATGATCTGCCTAAGACAGTTATTAGCCGTGAGTATAGCTCAGAATGGAAGTTGGGGGACGAACCTTACTATCCTGTTAATGATGAGCGCAACTCCGGTTTGTATGCCAAGTATAAGGAACTATCCGAGAAAGAGGACAAGGTAATATTTGGTGGCCGTCTTGGTGAGTATAAGTATTATGACATGGATCAGGTTATAGCGGCCGCACTTGAAAAAGCGAAAAATATGATATAAACCAAACAGTTTAGTGAGTTAAATATGAATAGAGTCGCCGCGGTTGTTGTAACATACAATAGAAAAGATCTGTTAGTGGAGAATATTAGTGCATTATTGCACCAAACTCCATATATTCCAGATGTGATTGTTATTGACAACAATAGTACTGATGGTACGCAAGAAGCAATATCTGATTATTGTAATCAGATAATATATATTAATACTGGAGCTAATCTTGGTGGGGCCGGAGGTTTCCATTTTGGAATTAAAAAGGCTACAGAGATGGGATACGATTATCTTTGGATTATGGATGATGATTGCATACCCGAACCACAAGCGTTATCAGAATTGTTAAAAGCAAGCGAGAAGCTTGATGATAGCTTTGGTTTCTTATCAAGTAAAGTTTTATGGAAAGATGGTAAGATTTGCACAATGAATGTTCAAAGAGAGACACTTACGCGAAATCTATCTGTTTTTGATGATGGCATAAAGCAAATAACCATGGCTTCATTTGTTTCTTTGTTTGTTAAAACTGATGCTGTTAAACAATATGGTCTCCCTATAAAAGAATTCTTTATTTGGACAGATGATTGGGAGTTTACCAGAAGGATTTCTAGAAACATATCATGTTACTATGTGCCTGATAGTGTAGTAATACACAAATCCAATAATAACGTTGGAGCACAAATTTATAACGACACTATTGAAAGGTTGGATAGGTACAACTATTTGTATAGAAATGATGTGTTTTTATACAGAAGAGAAGGGTTCAAAGGATTCTGCTATGAGTTTGCAAGATTATCCTCACATGTATTGAAAGTTGTATTTAAAGCGAAAGATAATAAACTTAAGAGAATTAAAACCATATTTAAAGGCACTAAGAGCGGCTTTTCGTTCAATCCTACAATTGAATACGTCAATAAGGAGTGAGCTCAGTGAAGGTTTTAGAGTGTTTCGGTGAACCTATTCTGAGTGGTGGTCAAGAATCATTTGTATTTAATACTATTCAACATATAAAGGATTCGAGCATTGAGATAGATGCGTACACGCCATATTCAGTTGAAAACGAGTATTATCTGAGCCTTCTTTCAAAGAGAGGTGGAAGCATATATTCCGAAAACCTCCCATTCAATCCAGGAGGCCTTCGTTTAGGTATTATTTGGCCTTTGATGAAGTTTTTGAAGTCTCACCACTATGATGTAGTTCATATTCATTCGGGTAGCATATCGGTTTTAGCTTTTGCCTCTTTTGCAGCTAAACTGAGCGGTGTTCATAGGATAATAGTACATTCTCATGCTACAGGTATGCATAAGACCCTTAAATATCGAATGACTAAGCTAGTTCTTACACCGATGTTGGATGTTTGTCCGACACATTATTTTGCTTGTTCTGCTCAAGCTGGAGCATGGAAATACTCTAAAAATGTAGTGAAGAATAAGCTGGTTATAGTTAATAATGGTGTTGATTTGGCTAAGTATCAGTTTAGTGAAGAATCCAGATTAAGAATTCGAGAAAAACTGTCGTTGGAATCTAGCAACATAGTAATCGGACATGTTGGTCGTTTCTCTGAAGAGAAAAACCAGGCATTCTTAGTTAGTATTATGAAGGCCTTAGTCCAACTATCTCCTGAATACCGTTTGTTGTTTGTAGGCGATGGAGAACTCAAACAGCGTATTATGGATCGTGTTCAAGAGAGTGGTTTGAATGATTATGTATTGTTCGTCGGAAATGTTACAAATGTAAATGAATATATGGCTGCTATGGATGTGATAGCATTACCATCCTTTCATGAAGGTTTGCCGATAGTAGGCATTGAAGCACAAGCTGCCGGACTTCATATGATTGCATCATCTAATGTTCCTTCTGAATTGAATATTACTAAAACTATGACTTATATAGATTTAAACGACAATGAACGATGGATTGAACAGTTGATGTTGAAAGAAAACCACTCACGATTTGATAAATCCGCTATTATATCTGATCATGGATATGATATCAAAAAGACCGCAGGATTATTGCGCAAAGCATATTTAGGAGAATTATAATGTCCAAGGTTTTATCTGTAGTTATACCCAGTTATAATGCATCTGCTTTTTTGAAAGAAGATATACCTTCTTTTTTAGATGAGAGAATTCTTGATGACATTGAGCTTATTATCGTCAACGATGGCTCAAAAGATGATACTTTAGAGACAGCTCGAAAGTTTTGCGCTGAGTATCCTAATTCCATTCTTTGTATAGACAAAGATAATGGTGGCCACGGTTCAACTATTAATGCTGGAGTTAAGAAAGCAAGCGGAAAATACTTTAAAGTAGTTGATGCAGACGACTGGGTTGATACAACAGCCTTTGTAGAGTTTGTTGAGTATCTTAAGACAGTGGATACAGATTTGGTGATTGCGCCTTATACTGCTGTGTATATGGATACCAATAAACAAACAATAAACTGTAGGTATAATCTTGAAAAGGGTAAGACCTACACATTTGATAGGATCTGCAAAGAACTGAATACTTACGCTATGCATGCTGTTACTTACTTAACCTCGGTTATCCGAAAGCAACGAGCGATTTCTGAACATTGTTTTTATGTTGATATGGAGTATATTTGCAATCCTGTTAAGGACATAAATACTGTATCTTATTTTGATAAGAGTGTATATCAATACCGATTGGGCAATGTAGAACAAAGCGTTAGCATTAAAAGTCGGCAGAAGAATAAAGATATGCAGAAAAGGGTGACATTAAATGTGCTTGAATTGTTGGATGATTCGATGCTTAGCCTTGAAAAGAAGGAATTCTTAGAAAAGATGATAGGAGCACTGATTGTAAACCAAACTGATATTTTGCTTTCATTTAGTCCCAGCCCAATGATAAAAAAAGAACTGTTTGATTTCTATTCGGGTATCCGAAATCATAATGGCAATATACTTGATAAAGTGAATGGCAAGAAAGTCCGTTTGTTGAATAAATATGGAGAAAGAATATACAGGCCGTTAGCAATATTGGTTCGATTGACAAAGACATATCACTGATTTAATAATATGTTGTTTTAATAGAACACAGTGCTCTAAGGGTATAATAAATGATAAGGTGTTGACTATGCATCGCGTATCAACTATCTCTGATAAAAAGGAACAACCAAATGCTTATGTCAAAATTAGGCGTTTGTTGCGGTATATATGTTTTTAAGTCTGTTGCTTATAGTCATAATCCTTGGTGGTGTGCCTCTAATCTTAGGGGCTGAAGTTACCTATTTGCTAAAAACACCTTCAGGACCTATCCAGTGCTATCTTCTCGGCTTTATATCCATGATGGCTATTTGTGAGATTATTGCTGTTCCTTGTGCATTCTTTAGGCTTAGTTTTATCGTAGTTCTGATAGTGTTCTTTGTTGCGATTGGGAGCCTATTGTTGTTGTCGTTCGTTCATAAGAGCCTACCACAGAAATGTAGTATAACCAGTGTAAAGTACAGAATTAAGCAGTATAGTTGGCTAGAGATCGTTGCTCTTACCGCTTTGATAATAGTGTTGGGAGTCATTATTATTAACAGCATTAGGCTATGTGCACCGGATGAAGACGATTCAAGGTTCGTTGTAACTACAGCTGATATTATGAGAACCAATAAGCTGTATCTTACTGATCCCAACACAGGAATCACGTATTCACAATGGCCGTATGGAAGTGATGTAGCAAAAGATATAATTGCACCTCATTCCGTATTTTGTGCCCTAATGGCAACTTCGACGCTAACAAGTGCCGTGGTGTTTATGCATACCATATATCCGATTGTTTTATACTTTGTCGCCACATGTGTGTACTATCTGCTAATTACTGAATTGCTGAAGAGTAGCGAGAAACTATCACATGATAAGCACTTAGAAGCATACAAGTTTTTCTTCATTGTTTTTGTATACTTATATGCTATCTTTCATTTTTCTGCTCGAGCAACATCTGAAACCGTTTTCCTTATACGATTATGGCAAGGCAAAGCCATATTGGCTTCTGTTATTATTCCTGCACTCCTATATGTAATGATGCTCATTTACAATCAAACAGGCAATGGCGAAAATCGCATTGGTAGGGAACGAATGTATTTGATCCCATATCTTTTTGTTTTTGTTTTTGCCGGATGTCTTACTTCAAGCATGGCAAATCTGCTTATCCCAATGATAGTATTGGTATATGGTTTGGCTTATGGAATCACTAAAAAGTCTCTAAGAATTGTGCTAAGCCTCTGGAGCACTTCTTTACCGAGTGTATTCCTTGCTCTTTTGTCATTGTATATAAAGAATTGGATGCTAATATGTTGATTGATGGTAGAACCATAGAAGAAGTATTAGCGGCTATGCTTGAAGTGGTAAGAACAACGCATGGCGGTTATCAACAGCTTATTATTATAGGCGTTAGTGTGATAATACTACTAGTGTTCAGCAAGAAAGACCGAACAAGAATATGCTTTCCCGTGTTGTTGATTGCATTATTGTTATTTGTTCCGCAATTATATATCTATTTATTTGAGGCAAACTCATACAAGCGTTTTTTCTGGTTGTTACCAGATGCTATTCTTGCATGCTATGTAGGCGTATTGCTTATCAGTAGGATTAAAGAAACTTGGATAAAAGCGATAGCTGCTTGTTTAGTGTGTTTCATAATAATATTCAGTGGCCATAGTATATATTCTGAGGATTCACAGATTTTTGTAGAAACTGCTAATCTGCAAAAAGTAGATGCTTCTACCAAAGAAGTGGTTGATATGATTATTGCGTTAGATTCGGAACCGACATGCTTTTTCCCTGCTTCAACTTCTATAATGACACGTGTATATAATGCTGACATAATTCAAGGATATGGGCGCAATGCTTACGGTTTTATTGGCCCGATTGACCCGGTACTAGCAAAAGTGTGTAGTAACCTCGATGCTGCTGAACCAAATGCAGAATATGTGTTCAGCACAGCAAAATCGAAGGGTATCAAGTTTGTAGTAACTTATGACAGTTCATATATAGATAACCAGATTAGCGAGAAGTATGGATACGATTTGTGCAGAAATGTAGCGGGCTATAATGTTTACTACAACCCAAATCCCTATGGAGATACCTCGGAATGGTATATTACTCAATATGGACCCGATTGGAGTAAGTGCACTTTATATACTATTGAAGACAACAAAGGTAATCTTGTAATAATAGATGGCGGTTACGCAGGGAATGCGGAACTAATTAAAACAATAATTAGAGATCATAATAATCACATTTCCGCATGGGTTATTACTAACTTAAGCAGTCCTCACGCTGGTGCTGTTTACGAGATAATTCACGAGTATGGAAATCAAATTGCTATTGATAGTATATATATTCAAGACTACACAGAAGAAATGATGGATATAGTTTACAACAACCAAATGGAATGGGAAGAAGGCGATCTTGAAAAGGCTGAGGATTTGATTGATCTTATAAAAACATCTGACAATGTGACCTATGTAAATGCTGGAGATGAATATGATGTCATAGGACTTAAGCTACATATTTATCATGTTTGGGATTCGTATGTTGAAGCAATAGGCAATCGAGAAGCTTCTAACAGCTCTATGGTGTTTTCTATTGAAGGTGCTGAGAATTCCATGCTTTTTATGTCGTATGTTACCTTACCAATAGAAAGCGATGTAATTGCTCAGATTGGGGATGCGCAATTTGATTATATAACCGTAAATGATCACGGCGAATGGACTTTCGACTATTGGTGGTTCGAAATGATGAAACCAACAGCTCTTTTTATTGATGAAGATAGTGAAAAACTAAATGTAAATGGATTTGCTTATCCGTTTTACTCTTATTTTAGTGAAAAGGGTTATAATATTTACACTTTTGCTACAGTACCAAATAGGATAACCATAAGATGATAAGTAAAAACCAGAGATTAAAGACATTGATTTCAGCAGCGATTGATTTTGTTATCGTTGTTGTTGCTTATTTATTATCTAACTATATTCGTTTTTATATACTTCACGGAAACCCCGGAAACATATATGCAACAGGTAGGAATAACATTGGTTTGGCGTTTGCTTATGCATTTATAGTTACATTGGCATTCTATTTTCTTAGGATTTATAAATTCGATAGAACCTATGATAAAGGCAAAGTGTTTGGTCGAATACTAATTGCGAACTTTATTGCAAGTGCATCGCTTTTGTCCGCGTTCTATATTACTCACTTAGTAGATGTTTCAAGAATGGTTATTTTCTTTACCTTTCTTATTTCTCTGGCATCATTAACTGTTAAGCGTGTAATAGAACGCAAGATACGACAGACTAGAATTGAAAAAGGCATTGGGCTTACGCATGTGGTTTTGATTGGCGGTTCTAAGCTTGCAGCAAGATATGTAAAGGAAATCAAAAAACGCTCGTATCTTGGTATTTGGATAGATGGTTATATCGCTAATAAGAAAAACGAAGACATACAGTGTGATTATCTTGGTGGCTACGAGAAACTGGAAAGCGTGCTTATGGATTCGGAAATGTTCGAGGCAGTAGTAGCTATAGATGCCCAAGAAATGGAAAAGATGAATATGATTATGGCTGTCTGCGATAAGTGCGGCACAAGATTCTCGATAATCCCTGCATTCAATGATTATCTTCCGCACAATGCTACAGTAGATGATATAGGCAGATGCAAGCTGATTAATGTTAGAGAGACTCCTTTTGATTATATTGGAAACGCTTTAATTAAACGCGCTTTTGATATAATTAGTAGCTTAATTCTCATAATACTTACTTCTCCGGTTCTTGTCTTTTGCGCGATAGGCGTCAAATTATCAAGTCCTGGCCCGATTATCTTCAAACAAGAGAGAGTTGGACTTAACAAAAGAACATTTAATATGTATAAGTTCAGATCTATGAGAGTTAATGTTGAATCATCGACAGCTTGGAGTACATATAATGATCCAAGAAAGACTAAATTTGGTTCTTTCATTAGAAAATTTAGCTTGGATGAGCTGCCACAGTTCTTTAATGTGCTTAAAGGCGATATGAGCCTCGTAGGTCCGAGACCGGAGATTCCGTTCCATGTATCTCACTTTAAGGATGAGATACCTCTATATTTAGTTAGACAACAAGTTCGCCCTGGATGCACAGGGTGGGCACAGATTCATGGCCTTCGTGGTGATACTGATATCGCAGAAAGAATAGAATATGATATTTGGTATATTGAGCATTGGTCATTGTGGCTTGATATCAAAATTATTCTAGGAACTGTATTTGGCGGAAAAATGGTTAATAGTGAGCAAATTAGCAAATGAAAGATATCAAGATCTTAGTCGCAACACATAAAGCATACCGTATGCCTGAGGATGCTATTTATCTTCCGGTTCATGTTGGTGCTGAAGGCAAGGTGGATTCAGAGGGAATCCCATTAGACTTAGGATATACGAAAGACAATACCGGCGCTAATATTTCTTCAAAGAATGCTAATTATTGTGAGCTTACTGGATTATATTGGGCTTGGAAGAATCTTGATGCCGATTATATTGGTCTTGCTCACTACAGACGTCATTTTATAATGAATCATTCGAATGATAAATGGGATAGGGTAGTCGATAGAGCTTATGTAGAGTCTCTTCTAGACGAGTCAGATATTATATTGCCTAAGCCCAGAAACTATTATATTGAAACAAATTACAGCCAGTATATTCATGCTCATCATAAGGAAGATCTTGATATAACCAGAAGTATTATATGCGAGAAGTATCCATCGTACATTCCAGCATATGATAAGCTAATGAAAAGCACGAAGGGCCATCGATTCAATATGTTTATTATGAAGAGACCATACTTTGATGAATATATGTCTTGGATGTTCGATATCCTATTTGAGCTTGAAAATAGATTAGACATATCCGATTATTCGGAGAATGATAAGCGTGTATTTGGATTTGTCAGCGAGAGGCTTTTGGATGTTTGGATAAACACTAATCAGTATAAGTTTATTGAATTGCCTGTACAATATATGGAAAAGCAGAATTGGATTGTTAAGGGAAGCCGTTTCCTTGAAAGAAAGATTATTGGGAACCGAAATTGAACATGAAGATCCATTTGGCAATCTGATTGTCAGGCACTGTCAATCTATTTGAGAGTATAGGAGTAAATATGCGACTACTTTATTATAACTGGGTGCCGATCAACAGTTCCTTAGGCGGCGGAGTTCATATATATCAAAAGACATTGTTTGATTACTTTAATCTTCATCCCGAAGATGAAGTTTTTTATTTGAGTTCTGGACAACGCTATTGTATACCGACAGCGGCAACCAGGATTGTTGAAGAAGATAACGGGTACAATGCGAATATTCATACGTTCATAGTAGAAAACTCGCCAGTCTTTTCGCCAATGACCACTGATCCTGTAAATATAGAAAAGTATTTAACTGATGAATCATTATCTGTGTTGTTTGATGAATTCATTGATAGTATTGGCGGGGTCGATACTATACACTTTAACAATATCGAAGGACTGACTCTGCGTTGCCTGGAGATTAAGAAACGCAAGCCCAATATCAATGTTATATATTCTGCCCACAATTATTTTCCAATTTGTCCTAATGTGATGTTGTGGAAACGTGAGAGGAATTATGAACACAATTGTGACAACAAAGCATGTGAATTGTGCGCAAAATACTATAATGCAGAAAGCTATGACTTTGAGATTAAGAAACGTGTCCACAATGGTTTCTTTAGAAAGACCTTATCTAAGGCAACACGTATGATTCCTCGGAAGTATGACAAATCCATTTATAATCGTTATCTTGAAGAAAACAAGCATGCTATTAATTCATATGTTGATAGCGTAATTGCTGTTTCGGAACGCGTGAAAGATGTTTTCATAAAAGAAGGATACAATCCAGAGATAATAAGAACAATGTATATAGGAACCAAAGCTGCCTTGCGTCAAACTAATAGTAGCTGCTTTCGGTATTCGCTTGGATCGGATTTTCATATAGCATATTTCGGATACATGACGGAATCTAAAGGATTCTATTTCTTGCTTGACGCATTAGAAGAATTAGAAGATGAAATCGCTTCTCATATATGTGTGAAGATATGCGCCAAATATGATAAACGAAATGTGCACGAATTGAAGCGAATTGAAGCGTTGAGAAAGCGCTTTAAACAAATCGAACTCCATAATGGGTTTACCCATGATAACGAAAAGGAGCTTTTATCCGATGTTCATTTGGGGATTGTTCCGGTTTTGTGGGAAGACAATCTTCCGCAAGTACTAATCGAACAGATTTCTTATGGTGTTCCAATCTTGGTTAGCAATCTTGGTGGAGGAAGAGAAATTGTGAACAATTCAGCATTTGTCTTTAAAGCAGGTGATACTAGTGATTTTTTGGGAAAGTTAATATCTATCTATACTGATCCAGAGTTGTTAAATGATTTTTGGGATCATTCGATGAGATTAGTAACATGCGAATCGCATATTAATGAATTATTATCTTTATATAAGAGCATAGCTTGTTGTGCTCATAATCAGGGATGACTAAAATGTTTAGTAAGTTGAAGAAGAGAATAAAAAGAGTCATTAATAATGAAATAGTGGATGTAATTAAAGCCAATAGCTTAGCTGTGCGGTATAACTCCGTTTTTCAGGATTATCGTGGCTTGTGCGAAGGTAAGGATATATACATTGTTGGATGTGGGCCTTCTGTAAAATACTACCATCCCACAGCTGATAAAAACAGCGTTTATGTCGGAGTTAATAGAGCATATAAGGATAATCGGTTTTCTTTTGACTTTATATTTGCCCAAGATCAAATGGAAGAAGGAATGAGCGAATTCTTAACATATAGGGATACAGATTGCATCAAATTCCTTGCCATTATCCCACATGAAGATGCTGAATATAGAGTTTCTGAATGCAATAGCCATATGAAACAAGCAATTAGATATGCTCTTGCTGGAAAGAGAATGGGCAATATTCCTTTGGATATAACTGTTGAACCTTTAGCGGATTTGTGTGGAACTGTTTTCTCGGCACTACAATTTGCTATGCTTACTAATCCAAGGCATATTTATTTGATTGGATTTGATTGTTCTGAAGGCAATAGCTTTAAGACTAACAATGAGAGTTATTATTATCAACTAGAAGGGTGGAAAAAGATAAAAGAATTTGTCAGCTCTTATAAGCAACAGGATATTGTCATATCGATTAACCCTATAGGACTAAAGGGCATGTTTGTTGATAGATATACTCATGGGTTTGCGAATGATAATGGATTAGCAGTATCTGATGATTGTTATATTGATTAGTGTGTTTTAGACTATGTTGTTTGAAAAAAAGAATGCAAATTCGCAAACCATTTTTAATATTATTAGTACTATAGTACGAACTGGAATAGGCATTTTCGCTTTGCCGGTTTTTGCAAAGCTGTTGGGCACTTCACAGTACGGGAAATATAATGTCTATTTATCATGGTTCAATGTTTTGACTTGTGTGATTGCTCTGGGATGCGGACAGGGCATTCAGACAGGTATGTATGCGTTTAAAGATAGTTATAATAGATTTAGATCAAGCATTTTTCTTGGTGGCACATGTATGTGTCTTGTTTCCACCGCTGTAGGATTGGTTATATATAATTTTCTGGCTCCCTTTTTTAACCTTCCCTTTTTGGTATATGTTTTATTATTTATAGAAGCGACTGCCTCATTCGTTATTGGTTTTTCTAATATTGCATGGATATATGAAAAAAAAGCCCATCTCAATATGATGGTAACATTAGTGTTATTGTTCTCAACAACAATACTATCCTTGTTGTTAATACTCAAATGGCCTTGGAATCAGGATAGTTTATATTTGGGTAGAGTTATAGGAATTGCTGCCCCCAATATAATTGTGGCGATTATTATTTGGATTAGTATCTTTTTTAAACAGCCGACTGGATTTGTTAAACGATATTGGTCATATAGTTTTGCGTTTGGTGTTCCAACAATGTTTCATCTGTTGTCACATCAGGTTCTGACATCGTCAGATAGAATAATGATGGAACGATTTTCAATTTCTGATTCTGAGATTGGCATATACAGCTTTTTCTACACATTTGTATCAATTCTTTCTGCTATCCTAGGGGCACTGAATAATAGTTGGGTTCCATTTTTGTATGAGGATTTAAACAAGAAGGATTATGCAAGATTGAACAAAAGAGTGGGTTATTATGCTCAAGTGTTTACGGTGTTATCCTGCGGATTCATTTTACTATCGCGAGAAGTGGGTGCTTTCTTTGCCGATCAAGAATACTGGCCTGGAATACCATTGATTCCAATCCTTGTAATAGTAGTATATTGTACTTTCATGTATCAATTTCCAGTAAATTACGAGTTTTTTAAAGGAAAACCCAAGATAATTGCTTTCGGAACCTTATTTGCGGCTGGTGAGAATATCATTATAAATGCTATATTGATCCCAAGACATGGTATGTATGGTGCAGTAATAGCAACACTTATCAGCTATATAACACTTGCTATAGTTCATATCGTTATAGTTAGCATTTGGAAAGAAGAGAAGTACCCATTAACACTAAAACCTGTTTATATCGGTTTGATAGCAGTGTTGATTTCAAGTATAATTTTCTATGTTTCAAAAGACTATTGGCTTCTGAGATGGTTATTGGGCGCCGCATTAGGAGGATTTATACTCTATTCGATTAAGAAGAGAAAGTCGATTTTTTAGTTGATATGATTGATGTGAATAGAAATAGAAATAACTGTGTTTACAGTTCTACTATTCTGATTTCAGGATTATACTTTTTGCTTTGTTTTTTAATTTTGCCAGAAAACTTAGCGCAGAAAAGCGCAGTGGTTTTTGTGTTCCCTGTTATTCTTATTATCCATAGAATATGGATAAACCATGTTTCTGCTAAAGAATCATTATACGTGTGCCTAATAGTCATTGCTGCTATTGTGGCAGTTTTACCTGCTCTGTTCTCTGAATACAATCCAAGATTCTCCGTTAATCTTTGGATATATCTATTGCTTTCATTGATACTATTTGGCATGGATATAAAGAATGATGAGTCATTTAGTATTGATAATAAGTGGCGGTTGATATTGTGTTGGTGCTCTTTGGCAGTATTGATCTATTATAGTTTCATTCATACAGATTATTCTCAAGGCGATTTGGCTTTCAATGCTTATAATGGTGATAAAAACTATGCTGCCTTTATCGTATTTCTATTCTTTATGCTATATATGAAACTTGAATTTTGGCCAGGAGCTATTTATCCTGTTGCCTTTTTGCTATTTTGCAATAGAAGTCGTGGATTGATTCTGTGTCTATTACTGTTTTGGGGAATAAAAATTGTAAAAATAGCTTTTAAGAGAATTGTTAGAACTAGAAAACTATACACTTTTGGTTTCGTTATATTTAGCACCATTGCCATTATTCTTTTCAGCTACTTGTTCATGTATAGTTCAGTGTTTTCTGTTATGGGAGGCTATCGTGAATCATTAGTTGATGATTCAAACAAAATGAGATTCAACGCAAATTTGTATGCTGTTGATCTAATTCGTGACAACAACTTAGTTTGGTTCGGCTATGGAGATGATCTAAATGTAATTATGGGTGTTGACGATGGCATGGGAGATAACACGGTCAATATTCAGTATAATGGTTTTCGCCTGGTGCAATCTCATAATAGTGTAATCAACATTGTAACACGCGCTGGAATTATCCCATCGCTTTTATACTTATTTGTTTTAGGGTTTATTGCTGATAGGCATAAAACATATGATAATCTTGAGTATTACTATTCGTTTCTAATATATGGCTTGATACTGCCATATTATTTCGGGCCTTGGGTAATAGCGTGGTTCTGCATTATGAATATAAGACCTATTAACAGAAAACAACACAAACATATTTCTTTATTAAAAGGCTATTGTTGATTCGTAGCAATTGATTAGGTGGATTTATGAATAAAAACGAAAACAGAATCTTGGCTGTAATTCCTGCTCGTGCTGGATCGAAAGGTGTTCCAAATAAGAATATAAGAATACTTGCTGGACATCCTTTGATCTATTACGCAATTTATAATGCACTACAATCTGAATTCATCACGGATGTAATTGTTACTACTGATTCTCCGGAAGTCGGTATCATCGCTAAACAAATGGGAGTTGCGGTTAGATGGAGATGTAAGGAGTTGTGTGAAGACTCGGTTACTCTTGATGCTGTAATCTATGATGCCGTCCCCGAGAATTATGGATATGATTACATTGTAACAATGCAACCAACATCTCCAACGCTCAGTGTTTATACACTGGATTCTGCAATTAAGTATGCGATAGATAATCAACTTGACACCCTTATTTCAGCAATCAATGCACCGCATCTGTCTTGGAGAGATGAAAACGGTCACAAGTTTCCTAATTATGAGAAGAGATTAAATAGGCAGTATCTGCCTCCGTGTTATATGGAAACAGGTGCATTTGTAATATCAAAAGCGGGAGTTGTTACTAAAGAAACAAGAATTGGAACTAAAGTTGATGTGTATGAGGTCCCTGAAAATGAAGCTCAAGATATAGATACATTTGCTGATCTTAGGATAGTGGCATCCGTCTTAGAACATGAGAAAATAGGCATATATGTAAACGGAAACAACTCTCGGGGCATGGGACATATTTATAGAGCTTTAGAATTAGCAGATGAGTTCTATTCTAAGCCTGATATTATCTATAATGTAAATGAAACCAAGCTTGAAGCATTTGGAAATACCACACACACCCTTATCCCAGTAAATGACTCTGTTGAATTAATTAATCGTTGCAAAAAGGAACAGTATTCTGTGTTCATTAATGATGTTTTAGATACATCATTGGAGTATATGACTTCTCTGAAAGAGGCGCTTCCTAATTGTAAGATCGTTAATTTTGAAGATTCTGGAACGGGATCTGAAATCGCAGATCTAGTATTCAACGCTCTTTATAGTCATAGTGATCAACCCAACACATTTGCGGGTGAAAAATACTATATCGCTCCGAAGACCTTTATGTTCTACAAACCAATCGTGATTAAAGAGAAAGTAAATAATGTATTAGTTACATTTGGCGGAGCTGATCCCCAGAACTATACTGATAGAATACTAAGCATTATTACAAAGGAAGAATACGATCCATATCACTTTACTGTTGTTTTAGGTAGATCAAAGGATAATGTGCCTGAGTTAATGAAGTATTCCGAAAGACCTAATATTGATGTGATTTATGATGCTAAAAACATGCCTGAGATTATGAGTCAATGTGATATTGCTTTAACATCTCGTGGCCGAACAGGATATGAATTAGCTGTGTTAGGGATACCTACTATAGCAATGTCACAGAATGCAAGGGAAGAAAAGCACACATTTATGAGTGAAGAAAACGGATTCACTTATCTGGGACTGAATCCTTCAGATTCCATAATAGAAATGAACCTAAAGGTGTACTTAAGCATGTCAAGAACTGAAAGAACTAGCATTCAAAATATCATGCTTGCACATGATTTAAAAAACGGGAGAAAAAGGGTGATGGGATTGATTAATTCGTTATGATTCACGCGCATTCTCCATCGATAAGTAATCTTAAGACGGTAAAACTAATACTAGCACTCATAATAGTATTATCACATTTTGATGTCCCAATACTTATAGACATCAATTATCTGCCGGTAGGATTATTCTTCTTTATGTCTGGCTACGGATTGAGCATTAGTAGGACGCTGGGAAAAGATTTCTCGCTCATTAAGAGTATTAAAAAAGTGGTAATACCATTCCTTATCGCAGAGATAGTCTATTCGCTATTCTTTTATAGACTACCCACTGTAAACTTCAATAGCGTGATGCGTTTACTATTGTTTGTAGACATCCCGCTCCCGTATGCCTGGTATGTCCGAGCTCAAATTGTTTGCTATGTGTTATGGTCACTATCGTTAAAAAGCAAGTCGCGGTTTAAGAAGTGCTGCATTATTCTGACTGGATTAATAGTATACTCCGCAGCCATCTATTTTTCTGGACAGTCAATTACTTTTTGCAAAACTATAATGTGTTTTCTAGCTGGGGTAATTTATGCTGATAATGAAAAGAAACTACATAAAGCTCTCTCAAGCCGTTTAGAGCCACTTGCGTTTTCGTTGATTGGTTTTATTGGTGCGCTTATCATAACAGTACTAGATTCGCTTAAGATAATAGCCTTTTCAAACCATAATGCTTCAAAGTATATAGTCAGCAACGCGCTTACATGTGTGTTCTGTATTTGCTTTTTTGTGTTGCTTAGTTGTATTCATTTTCCTCGGTTGAAAAACGCATATCTGCTGAATAAGCTAAAAAACATGTCATATGAGTTATATTTGGTTCAAGGTATTGGACAATGTACTTTCATAAAGATGTATTTCTGCGACATCGTTCTAGTTCCCATTAGCAATCTTTATTGTGCAATAGCATGTAGTGTAGTATTAGATATATTATTAGCTATAGGATTGCACTATTTAAGCACGAGGATCCAAGGTATATATGAGTAAACGGTTGGGAAGTATAGATATATGGCGATTTATTGCTTGCATTATAATTATGTCATACCACCTTCCTACATTGGATAGTAATTCTATACTATGTTTTAGATATTACTTTATCTGCAATTATCTATTACACTTTTTGTAAAGTGAAACGCAGAGATTTATTTCATAGTCTTAAAAACAAAAATAGAAATATCGAACTTTGAATGGAGGTACAATTCAATTATGAGGAATTCAAAACCATATCTAATAGCAGAAATTGGAGTTAACTTTTACGATACAGCACGAGAAATGAATATTACTCCGCTTGAAGCAGCAAAGCTATATATTGATAAGGTTGCAGAAGCGGGGATTGATTGTGCAAAGTTTCAATCATATAAAGCAAATACTATTGTATCAAAAAACTCACCTGCCTATTGGGATACATCAAAGGAGCCAACAAAGACACAGTATGAGCTGTTTCTGAAATATGATAGTTTTGGTGAATCAGAATATCGCGAATTAAGTGAATACACTCATTCAAAAGGCGTAGATTTTACATCCACACCATTTGATTACGCTTCCGCTGACTACCTTGAAGAAATGGTCGATTTTTATAAGATTAGTTCTTCTGATCTTTCCAATCTGCCTTTTATTAGTTATATAGGCAAAAAAGGCAAACCCGTGATTCTATCCGTTGGTGCGGCTTATATTTCTGAGGTAGACGAAGCTGTGCGCACATTAAAAGAATCTGGTTGCGTAGACATAACAATTCTCCATTGTGTTCTTTCTTATCCTACAGATCCCCAAAATGCAAACCTCCGTATAATTGAGACGCTAAAGCGAGTTTTTCCTGATGTTAAAGTAGGATTTAGTGATCATGTGGCACCTGATGATACTATGATGACATTAGCGGTTGCATATCTATTGGGTTCTGATGTTATTGAGAAGCATTTTACTCTTAACAAGAAGCTCCCAGGGAACGATCACTATCATGCAGGTGAGCCAAAGGATTTTGTTAAGGCTATTAATAACTTTAAGTGGATTAACACAGTGTTAGGGAGTCCCGAAAAGACTGTGCTGGAATGCGAAAGCATACCTCGAAGAGAAGCCAGACGTTCCCTCGTTCTCACAAGAGATATGAAAGCAGGAGAATTATTATCCCAAGAAGATCTTGTGCCAAAACGACCTGGTACTGGCATTAGTCCCAAATATACGGATATTGTTATAGGACGAAGATTAAAATACGACTTAGCTGAAGACACGGTATTAACTTGGGATATGATATAAAAAGGGAGTGTTATTATATGACTAATTATATTAAGGAACAATGTGAATTCGACATGCTCAGCACGATTAAATTCATTTCGAAAAAATGGGCTGTGATTCTTGCTGCTGGCATTTTGTGCGCTGCCTCGTTGGGTGGTTATAAATATATGTCTAGTAACGCAACTTCAAGCGAGAATTCAGAACTTGAATCCGATACATCTGCAGATTACGATAGATTGCTTGCATCTTATAATTCAGGTCAAGCTGAACTGGATTCAGCAACCCAGCATTTATATGATGCAATTGAATATCAGAATGAGTACTTTGATAACTCTGTATTTTATAATTTAAATTGCAATTCTGTTCCAACTACCATGTTGACATACAAAATAGATGCTGTTTCAAAGAACTATATAAATCCCCAAGCGGCTATTTACAATTATTATTTATATGGAGTGGCAAACGGCGATTACTTATATGAATTGGCAACTGAACTGGGTACAGAACCGCAGTATCTAAATGAATTAATATTTGTTGAGACGAATGATGAGGAATACTTGATTCAGCCATATGATGATTCTGATTACTACGTTTCTTTTGTGTTAACAATTTCAGTGTGTGGATCAGATAAAAATATGTGTGACACCATAGCAGATAGAGTGGCAGAAGAGGTGGAAATATTATACCAAAATGATTCTTCAAATTCAGAATATGCACTGAATCCAATCATTAGGACTCATACAAATGTTCATAGCAACAGAGTCCTGAATGCTCAACAGACAATCAATAATTACTACGATGGTTTATTTGGAAAGGTTAAGAATTATTCTGGATATAAGAATAATATTTCGGCACCAGCATCTAACACTGGAAGTACCGGTGGAGGAATGAAGAGCGTTGTTAAGTACACTGTTTTAGGTGGTTTTATTGGAGTTGTTTTAGCCTGTGCAGTTTTATTTATAATTTATGCTTTTAATGGTAAGGTCTCCGATGTAACCAGGTTCAAATGTCGATATAACGTATCTGATTTAGGTTTAAGCCCCGCTATGATTGCGACAAATATAAGATTATCACTTGAAGAGAAGTCTTCCATTGTGTTTTTGGGTACTGCAGATCAAGCTGAGATCAGCACACTCGTCGACTCAATTAGAGGTGATTTAGATGGATATTCTTTGATTGAGGCATATGACATTCTTTACAGCCCAGATCAAAGAATGAAGCTGCGTCAGGCTGATAATATAGTGTTAGTAGAGAAAAAGAAAAAGTCGAAGTACAGTGAGATTGATGAAGAATTAAAGGTGTTAGCGGGCATGAACAAAAATGTCATTGGCGTTGTATTAATCTGATAAATTGTTCAATGAATAAACTCATAAGCACGCTCAGAAGAATCTTAATCTGCTTTGGAGCTATTTTCCCTTTCGCTTTGAGTGTGATTGTAATATGCATAGCCTCCTTTGTTGGTTGGGAAAAAGTGGGTTGGAACGGTTATGACAATAACCATTTCCAACTCCCATTGTTTAACCATGTTGGCATATGGCTCGCATGCTTTGTTATCCTTTATTGCTTGGTAGTAATTGCTGTCTATTTGTACGAAAGAATCAGCGTGAAGCATAAATGGATTATTAGTAGTGTTCTATTATTCATACTCTCGTTTTCTGTGCGTATATCTTGTTTGTATTTGATAAACAAAAGAAGTGCCGCTATAATTCCTTTCTCTGATTTTGAACAAGTATGGCTTTTGGCTCAAGGCGATCTGTCAAATCTACCGTACAAATCTTTGTTTGCGACATGGATGAATTTTGCCTTGGTAGAAAGATTATTCATTAAAACTTTTGGGGTCAGATATCTGTTATTCCTTGGATGTAATTGCTTTATAAGTAGCCTGTCATCGCCTTTGATATACGGAATCAGTAAACTGGCATTTGATGATTATTCCAATAGTGAGAGGATATCCCTTATTGCAGCTATTATTTATGCCCTATATATACCCTCAGCACTTTTTGCTTGTTTTTCGGCACCGGATGTTTATATTGTGCCATTGTATTTGTTCGGTGTTTTGCTTTTGCTGTACTCAAGAAAGAGAATGCTAGCGAACAGTATTTGTAAGGCCTTGCTGTTAGTTGCATTATCCGGCGCTTTTCTCGGACTATCATCAGCACTAAAATCATTTGGTATTATTGTTATCATTGCATATTTAATATGCTCTGCGTTAGATGATTATTCGAAAATAAAGGTTAAAAGAATTGGGGTTGTCCTTTGCTCAATTGCCTTGCTGATATGCTCATACTCTTTTGCTAAAAACATTGTGTTAAAGATTACTGAAAGAGCTTATGATGTAGAATTAGATTATTCAACTTCACTACCACACTACTTGTTGGTTGGGTTAAATACTGAAGGCGAAGGACAGATCCATATCGGCTCACAGTCGCGGTTGTATTATCAAAACATTTTGATCACCGGGATGAGCGAAGAAGATGCTCGTGCTGCCACATACGATTTGCTTATCGACGATTGGAAGAACGAAGAGAATGTTCTAAACACACTTGTGTTGCCTAAATTAGTTTGGGCTTGGCAAGATGACTCCAGACCCATTTATTATGCTTATTGGATGAATAATGATTCCAATATGGAAGCGACACTTAAAGATGATATATTTGATAGCGAAGCATCTTTATTGCAAACTGCATATTTAATCATTATGGCAACGGGAGCGGTCGGCTCAATAGTTATCCTAAAGAAACTCTCTAACAATACCGAAATAATGCTTACACAGCTAATAATTACCGGATTCTTTTTCATAACACTGATTTCCGAAGCGCAGAGTAGGTATAAATATGTGATTATTCCGCTAGTATGTATTATGTCTTCAATTGGCATATATCGATTAACCGAGGTATTATCTATTAGTTGGAATTCTCTTAAATCTAGAGAACTTCAAGACAGCAGTGGGGGTTAAATATGAAAGGTATTATTTTGGCAGCTGGTCGAGGCACTCGCTTGTATCCGGTTACTCTTCCGGTTTGCAAACCGTTAGTTCCTGTTTATGACAAACCATTGATCTATTATCCTTTGTCTGTTCTTATGAAGGCGGGAATTAGTGATATCTTGATCATCACTCCTCCGGGAGATACCGGTCCGTTTGTTAACCTTCTTGGAGATGGTTCGAACTTTGGGATAAAGATTTCTTATAAGGAGCAAATGGTCCAAAGAGGTATCGCAGATGCTTTTATTATAGGTGCGGATTTCATTGGCAATGACTCTGTTGCACTAGCGCTCGGTGACAACATTTTCTATGGCCCGTATTTTAGGAAAAAGCTCAAGGCTGCTGTGGAAAAGACTAACGATGGTGCGGCAATCTTTGGATTCTATGTTGCAGACCCAAGACCTTTTGGAGTAGTAGAGTTCGATGCAGATGGAAAAGCTGTCAGTATTGAAGAGAAGCCTAAGCATCCTAAGAGCAACTATATTGTTCCGGGATTGTATTTTTATAATAACGATGTTGTTGAAATAGCAAGCAAGATTGAGCCTTCCCAGCGTGGA
>JAEEGL010084953.1_pt1 | contig 22451 bp, 21 predicted proteins | sample 9134231 | NCBI WGS metagenome assembly JAEEGL01 (sample SAMN16246548, study PRJNA631951) | gut metagenome | biome: gut microbiome; feature: rumen; material: fiber-attached | host: Bos | place: Iran: Karaj | collected 2018-10
ACCGCGGCGGCCTCCGCCGCCTTCGCGGGCGCGGGCTCATCCGCCGCCAGCAGCGCGGGCGCAAAGCCGCCCAGCATCAGCGCCAGCATCATGATTCGCAGAGCACGCATTGCATTCTGAACTTTCATCTTGTTCCTCACTTGGATTTGGTTGATTTGTGGTCTGGTCTTAAACAAAAAAAGTCACCTGTTCGGGTAGAATCACTACCGTCATGCCGTCATTTCGTCATTTCGGCTCGGTCGCCATGTCGCCATGACGTCATTTCGGCTCAGTCGCCATGCCGTCATGCCGTCATTCCGGCTCGGTCGCCATGTCGCCATGCCGTCATTTCGGCTCGGTCGCCATGTCGCCATGACGTCATTTCGGCTCAGTCGCCATCCCCCCATGACGGAATGGCGAAATGACGAAATGGCGGATGAACCTAAATGGCGAAATGACGAAATGGCGAAAAACATCACTTGCCGTCGCCCTCTCCGATCTTGAACGGCTTGTAGGCGACCCCGCCGCCCTGGAAGTAGCGGCTGAACATCTCGTAGTATTCGAGGCGCACGCACTGGATCGCCGCGACCATGCCCTCGAAGACGATGACGATCGCGTTGCCGATGATGGCGACGAGCACGCGCGCCGTCTGCCCGCCCGCCTCGCGGCCGAAGAGCTGCATGATCGAGTAGATCGCCAGGCACAGCGCCGCGTGCGAGATCGCGTAGGCCCCCACGCGCACGAAGGAGACCGTCCCCGACAGGTAGCCGCTCAGCGTCTCCATGATCTCGATGACCCCGCCCAGCAGCACCCCGAACGCGCTCCCGTCCTCGCCGCCGATGCGCTTGTGGTGGATGAGGTTGTGGACGGGATGGGCGAGGAAGATGACCACCAGCGGCGCCGCCATCAGGAGGATCTGCCAGAGCGCGACGCGGCGGGTCTTCACGACAATCAGCGCCGTCAGCAGGCACGAGAGGTAGAAGAAGAGCCCCACGATCCCGCACTTGTCGAAGATCCCCTCGAAGTATTTCCTGCTGCGGAAATGGTTGATGATGTTGATGAGGAGCGAGACGCACAGGAAGACCACGCCGATCCCGACCGAGGTGATCAGCAGCGCGGGCAGGTCGTTCCGCAGAGGCGAAGGCGAAATCGGCAGTTCCCACGGCAGCAGCCCCTCGAAGCCGAAGACGCTGTTGTAGACCAGCCCGAAGACCACCGCCAGCACGCCGCACCAGAAGACCAGCGCCCCCGTGTCCCGCGTCCCCTGCGAATGGGACTTGTCCAGGTTTAGGAAGAGCCCCGCGGCCACCAGCACCAGTCCCTGCCCCGCGTCCCCGAACATGTAGCCGAACATCACCACGAAGGTCAGCCCCACGAAGAACGACGGATCCAGTTCGTGGTAGTTCGGCATCCCGAAGTTCGTCACCAGCGAACGGAACGGACGCACCAGGCTGCTCTCCGACAACTGCACCGGCACCGCCTCCCCCTCCTGCACCGCCCCAGCCTCGTCCGCCACCGACGCCTCGATCACGCCCGTCCCCTCCGTGCACCGCTCCACCAGTTTCTGCAGCTGCGGCAGCGCCTCCTCTGGAATCCACCCCGAGACGCAGTACAACTGCCGCGCATGGCCGAACATCCCCTGCGCCTGCCGCACCGTCAAGAGCCCCCGCAGCTGCTTGTTGATCGCCAGCAGCGTGCCGCCGTACTCCTCCCCCAGCGCGACAATCTCCAGCCGCGCCGCGTCCAGCGCCTCGCGCAGCTCCGCCAGGCGCCCGCCCAGTTCCGCGCGCTTCTCCGCGACCGTCCCCTCCTCCACCCCCTCTGGCAGCGCCAGCGGACGGAAGCCGAACTTGGACAGGACGTCCTCGACCGCGAACCGATGCTTGCGCGAGGTCACCACCAGCACCTGGTCGGTCTCATCCGACTCCCGCAGGAACAGCGCCTCCTCCCCCAGGCTCTGCCGCGCCCGCAGGAAATCCTCCCCCGAAAGCGTCCCCGCCTCCATGTGCAGCTGCGTCAGGTTCCGCAGCGCGTCCAGGCGCAGCGACTGGAACGGGAACTCCGCCAGCTCGCGGCGGCTGCGCTCCACCCCCGACCGCTCGTCCAGCAGCTTCGTGATCTTGCTGGAGGAGGCGCGATAGAGCCTGTCCACCTTCTCGAAGATCGCCATGATCTCGCCCTGGCTGAGCTCCAGCACCTGCGGCGCCTCCAGTTCCGACGGGTCGATGCCCAGCGCCTCCAGCAGCACCGCGCAGCGCGCCTGCATCTGCTCGATCGCGCGCACATCCGCGCCCGTGTCCAGCTTCTGCAGCAGCCGATGGCTCGACTGGTCGGCCGCGTTCGTCAGGTGCACCAGCCCCGATTTGCCCAAAGCCTCCGTCAAGGCGTTCAGATAGCGGCTGAAAAACACCACGTTGACTTTCGTCATGCGGTTGGGGAGGAACATCTTCATGCGCATTTCTCCATTCGCTGGCAAATCAGCATCCCCTCGATCGCGCGACGGGACAGCCCGAAGCGCAGCCCCTCGTAGATCCGCCCCAGATTCACCGTCTCATAGCGCAGCAGCCACACGTAGGCGGGCATCGCCAGTTCGGGACGCCCCGCGTCGTAGAAGCAGTGCAGCGCGTCATGGTACAGCCTGCCGTGCAGGCGGTTCTCCAGCTGGTCCAACGGTTCGTTCGCCGACAGCTTCAGCCGCAGCGTCAGTTCAGGCGGCAGTTCCGTCAGCACCGTCACCGTGTCCCGCGCCTCCGCCAGGCGCTTCCACGCCTCCGCCGCGAGGCGGCTCCCCCCCTGCAGCCACGCCGCCTCCAGCCGCGGCGCCTCCAGATGATAGAAGTTCGCGTTGCGCAGCAGCGTCAGCGCATTCGTGAGGTCGATCTCCTCCCGCGTCAGCCGCGTCGCCAGTTCCGCCCGCGCCCCGCCCAGTTTCGACGCCGTCGCCAGTTCATTCTGGAAGGTCAGGTTGTCGATCGCGCACTCCGCCCGCATGATGTCCTTGTCCGCGTCCAGTTGGCGGATGATTTCGGCCATCTCCCCGCGGTGCGGGAACTCGGGCAGCATGCGGATGAACTGCGCCGTGTCGGCCGCGTCCAGCATCATCTCCAGCCGCTCCTTGCGCACCACGGGATCGGGAAATGGGATCAGCATATCCTGCAGCGCCCCCACGCGCTCAGGGAAGAAGCGATAGTTCAGCAGCACCTTGAAGTTCTCCGCCATCAGGGTCTGGCAGCGCGCGCGCACATACTCCCGTCCCGCCGCGTCCAGTTGCTTCTCCAGGCGTTCCAGGCGCTCATATTGGCGCACCATCAACTGCGACTGCAGCCGCGACGCCTCCGCCACCACGATCCCGCAGCGGTTCTGCAGGAGGTGCACGAAGTTCTCGGGCGTCGCCGCAGCCGCCAGCTCCACCAGCGCATCCCCCTGTGCGCTCGACGACCACCACGCATGCAAGTGCGCATACTGGAAGTCGATTCCAGTTTGGATGGAAAGCCCGCTCATGAACCAACTGGCGCCATGACGACTGGATTCAGGACACTACCGCTCCGCCCCCAGCAGCACCCGCAGCAGGTGCTCCTCCTGGCCCGACAGCGCCCTGCGAAACGCCTCCGCCCGCGACGGCAGCTGCTCCGACACCAGCGACAGCTCCTTCGCGCGCTCCGCCTCCGCCGCATCTACCGCGGCCTGCTCGATCCCCGCCAGTTCCTCCGACAACTTCGCCGAAAACGCCTCCGTCTCCTGCGCCTGCGCGGCGGACGCGGCCTCGCGGATCTTCACCGCCTCCGCCTCCGCCGCCTCGACCACCGCATTCCCCTGCTTGTCGATGGCCAGCATCCGCGTCAAGAGATCGTCCATGGAACGCCTCCCGCTACTCCTCGGCCTGGATCAGTGAAATGACCTCCTCGCCGCTCTTCGCCCCGCGGATCCGCTCCGCAAAACCAGGCAGCGAGAAGAGCCGTGAAATCTCCGCCAGGATCTCGATGTGCTGGCCAGGATCGTTCACCTGCGCGAATATCGTCACCACGATGTACACTGGCTGTTCGTCCAGCGCCTCGTAGTCGATCCCGTTCCGCGACACCCCCAGCGCCAGCAGCGAATGCGTCGCCTCAGGAAGCTTGCCGTGCGGAATCCCCAGGCCGTTGCCCACCCCCGTCGACATCTTTTCCTCGCGCTCCTCCAGCACTTCCAGCGCCTTCTCGCGGTCGCTCACCAGACCGTTCGACACAAATATCTGCACCATCTCCTCGAAGAGTTCATCCTTCGACTCGCTCTCCAGATCCAGCTTGATCAACGACGGCTTCAGCAGTTCCGAAATCTTCATGACAGTCTCTCCTCCCAATGGCGATTGCCTGACACGAGGCTTAATATAATCCCTCTTCCAATTTCGGCGAGAATATCATCGCGACAACTTTGGACAAAACCAGACGCACGACTTCCCCCTGTGCGATGCCCGCTCTCGGCTCCCCGATGGATCTGAAGTCTGGGGTCTGGGGTCCCCGAATGATGGGTCTGAAGTCTGGGGTCTGGGGTCCCCGATGGGTCTGAAGTCTGGGGTCTGGGGTCCCCGATGATGGGTCTGAAGTCTGGGGTCCCCGATGGGTCTTGGGTCGGGGGTCGGGGGTCGGGGGTCGGGGGTCCTGGGTCTTGGGTCGGGGGTCGGGGGTCCTGGGTCGGGGGTCCTGGGTCGGGGGTCGGGGGTCGGGGGTCCTGGGTCGGGGTCCCCGAAGTCGGCTCTTGGCTCCCCGTCGGATTTGGCGCATCCATGCGCCCGATATTTGTCGGATGCTCATTATATTAAGCGTTGGACGGGGAATGTTCTGGAAGGGAGTGTTTGTCGGATGTCGCTTTGTCGGATGGATGAGTTGCTGCGGGAGGCACGGCGCGGGAGGTATGCGGTGGGGGCGTTCGAATGCTGGGACAGCAACAATGTGCGGGCGATTGCGCTGGGTGCGCAGGCGGCGGGGGCGCCGGTGATCTTCCAGGCCAGCCCCGCGGAATACGACACGATGGGCGGCCCCGCGATGCTGCGTCGGATCGTGGAGGGGTATGTGGAGGAATACGGCCTCCGCGCGGCGCTGCATCTGGACCACGGATCGGAGCTGTCGCATGTGCGGGAGTGCGTGGAGGCGGGCTTCACCTCGGTGATGCTTGACGCCTCGACGCGGCCATACGCGGAGAACTGCGCGCTCGCGCGGGCCAGCGCGCAGCTGGCGCACCCGCGTGGCGTGAGCGTGGAGGCGGAACTGGGGCACGTCGGCGGCGCCGCGGAGGGCGGTGTCGCCTCCGAGGCGGCGCTGACCGTGCCCGAGGAGGCCGCCCGATTTGTCGCGGAAAGCGGCATCGACTGCCTGGCGGTGTCCATCGGGACCGTCCACGGCGAGTACCGCGGCGAACCGAACCTGCGCCTGGAACGGCTGCGGCGCATCGCGGAACTGCTCCCCGAGACGCCGCTCGTGCTGCATGGCGGCTCGGGCACGCCGTCGAAGCAACTCGCGCAGGCGATCCAGTTCGGCATCGCGAAAATCAACATCTGCACCGACATCCACAAGACCTACTTGAATGCGATCGCCGAGGCGCGCGGGCGCCTGACGCCGTCGGTGCCTGGAAAGTTCTACGAGCCTGTGGTGGAGGCCGTGGCGCGCCATGTGGAGCGCCTGATCCGGCAGTTCCGTAACGAGGAGACAACATGAAACGAAGCGAAATCAACCAGATCCTGCGGGACGCGAAGGCGTTGCTTGCGCGGTATTCGTTCCGCCTGCCGCCGTTGGCGAATTGGACTCCGGAGGAGTATCGGCGCAAGGCGCCGCAATGCCCCGAGATCAGGGATTGCCAGCTGGGGTGGGATGTCACGGACTTCGGCCAGGGGCGCTTTGACGAGGTGGGGCTGCTGCTCTTCACCATCCGCAACGGCATGCTGAACCATCCAGTCTACACGAAGCCCTACGCGGAGAAGATCATGATTTCGCGGGTGGACCAGAAGACGCTGCTCCACTACCATCTGCACAAGACGGAGGACATCATCAACCGCGGCGGCGGCAGGCTCGTCTTCGAGTTCTACCAGAGCATCCCGGGCACGGCGGAACTGGACCGCAGCCGCCTCGTCGAAGTCCCTGGCGACGGCATGGTCCACCGCATCGAACCTGGCGAGCACCTCTCCATCGGCCCAGGCGAATCGCTGACGCTGAGACCGGGGCTCTTCCACGCCTTCTGGGCCGAGGAGGAGGACACCGTCATCGGCGAGGTCTCCGCCGTGAACGACGACCACACCGACAATGTCTACTACGGCGAACAGGCGCGTTTCCCCGTCATCGAGGAAGATGAGCCGCCGCTGCATCTGCTGGTGGGGGACTACTGAGCGGGACAGCCGCCGGGCGCCCCTGCGCATGGCGCTTTTTTTCGCAAGGCCGCTTGCAATCTTCCGCGAATCGGTTATAGTAAGGCCGTTTTCCAAAAGTGAAGAATTTACTGCTCGGGTGGCGGAATTGGCAGACGCGTTAGGTTGAGGGCCTAATGGGGTAACACCCGTGCGGGTTCAACTCCCGCCTCGAGCACCATTCTCAAACGTTTTCGTCCCGGGCGCCTTCTGGCACTGCGGGATTTTTTTTTTGCGCGCCGACGGATCCACGTCCCAGGGGCGTGGCCCAATGGAAACAATGCGCACCATGGAACAGTTCGATGTCATCGTAGTCGGGGGCGGGCACGCAGGGTGCGAGGCGGCGCTCGCGGCGGCGCGCGTGGGAGCGCGCACGCTCCTCTTCACGATGAACCACGACCACATCGCGCAGATGTCGTGCAACCCCTGCATCGGCGGCGTCGCGAAGGGGCAGGTGGTCCGCGAGGTGGACGCCCTCGGCGGCGAAATGGGGCGCAACGCCGACGCGACGGCCATCCAGTTCCGCATGCTCAACGAATCCATGGGCGCCGCCGCATTCTCGCCCCGCGCGCAGTGCGACAAGGCCCTCTATCAGCGCCGCATGAAACTGGTCCTCGAACGGACGCCGAACCTGTATCTGCTCCAGGGCGAGGTCACGGAACTCCTGACGGACGCCGAGGGGCAGGTGCGCGGCGTCCGCACGGCCCTGGGCGAGGAGTGGGAGGCCCGCGCGGTCGTGGTCGCGACTGGCACATTCCTCTCCGCCGTGCTCCATTTCGGCCTGACGACCGTCCCAGGCGGCCGCGCGGGCGACGCCGCCTCGTCCCGCCTCTCGGCCTTCCTGCGGGACGCGCTGGGGCTGGAACTGGGGCGCCTCAAGACTGGCACGCCAGTGCGCGTGCTGGGCAGGACCATCGACTTCGCCGAACTCAGGGAGCAGCCCTCGGCCGAAGGCGGCGGCTTCGCGTTCGGCGAGCCAGACCGCGGCCTCCCCTTCTTCGGCGACCTAAGCCTGCGCCGCCGCTCCTGCTGGCTGACCCACTCGACCGAGGCCACCGCCGAAATCGTCCGCGCGAACCTCGCCCGCTCCGCCATGTATTCTGGCGCGATCCACGGCGTGGGCGCGCGCTACTGCCCCTCCTTCGAGGACAAGATCGTCCGCTTCCCCGAACGCCCCTGCCACCACATCTTCGTGGAGCCCGAGGGCGACTCCACCGATGAATACTATCTCAACGGCATGTCCACCAGCATGCCCCTCGACGTCCAGTGGCAGATGGTGCGCTCCCTCCCAGGTTTCGCGCACGCCTTCATCTCCCGCTACGCATACGCCATCGAATACGACTTCGTCCACCCCAGCCAGATCGACGCCTCCCTCGCGGTGCGGCGCCATCCGAACCTCTTCCTCGCGGGCCAGATCAACGGCACCTCGGGATACGAGGAGGCCGCGGGGCAGGGGCTGGTCGCGGGCCTCAACGCCGCCCGCCTCGCAGGCGGCCTCGGCGCCCCCCTGAAACTGCGCCGCGACCAGGCCTTCATCGGGGTCATGATCGACGACCTGTGCACCAAGGACATCGTCGAGCCATACCGCCTCTTCACCTCCCGCGCCGAACACCGCCTCGAACTGCGCCAGGACAACGCCGACCTGCGCCTGACCCGCCTCGCCTACGGCTTCGGGCTCGTCGGCCGCGACGCCCTCGCCCGCGTTGAGGAACTCGAAAACGCCATTTACGAGGCCCGCGCGCGGCTCTCCCGCATCCGCCTCGACGGCCACAGCGCCCTCGAACTGCTCGCCCGCCCCGACTTCCGCTACGAGGCGCATCTAGAGCTGCCCGCGCTGCCGCCGCGCGTCCTTGAGGAAGTGCGCATCGGGGCCCGCTATGCGGGCTATATTGCCCAGCAGCGCCAGCAGACGGCGAAACTCCAGCGGCTGGAGGAATGGCGCCTGCCCCCCGACTTCGACTACCATCTGCCTGGCATCTCCGTCGAGGCGCGCCAGAAACTCACCCGCCGCCAGCCCGAGACCCTCGGGCAGGCCGCGCGCATCGACGGCGTCACCCCCGCCGAAATCGCGATCCTACAGGTGCACGCGCACCGCGAACGGGCAGCCAAAGAGCAAGGAAAGGCCGAAACATGAAAATCGTGGTCGCCACTGGCAATGCGCACAAGGTGCGTGAAATGCAGGAAATCCTGGGCGCGCGCGGCATCGTGGTCGAGGGCGCGGACGCGCACGGCGGCATGCCGCCTGTCGTCGAGGACGGCGCGACCTTCCGCGAAAACGCTATCAAGAAGGCCGTCGCGGGCGCAAAGGCCTTCGGCGTGCGCGTCCTCGCCGATGACTCGGGCCTCGAAGTCGCCGCGCTGAACGGCGCGCCTGGCGTCCTCTCCGCGCGCTATGCGGGCGAAGGCGGCAACGACGGCCGCAACCTCGCCAAGCTCCTGCGCAACCTCGAAGGCGTGGCAGACCGCGCCGCACGCTTCGTCTGCTCCATCGCCGTCGCCGACCCCGACGGGACGCTCGTGGGCGCCTGCGAAGGCGAAGTCCGCGGCTCCATCGCCGCCGCCCCGCACGGCGAAGGCGGCTTCGGCTATGACCCCGCCTTCATCCCCGAAGGCTACACGCAGACCTTCGGCGAACTCCCCGCCGAGGTCAAGAACCGCCTCTCGCACCGCGCCGCCGCCCTCCGCGCCGCCCTGCGCGACATCTTCCACCTGGAGTAGGCAGCCCCCTATGGACTTCCGACCGCAAGACATGAAGACGCGGCTGCTCTCGCCGCGCATCGTCATCTACCTGGTCCTGCTCATCGCCGCCGTCTGGCTGATGCGCCGCTTCGAGAAGTATCAGCAAGAGGAACAACCTGCGCCCGCCGTCACCACCGCCGTCACCGCCCCGCGGCCCTTCCACAGCCCGCCCGACGCCGCCCTGCGCGCCCCCGCCGCGCGCACCCCGATGCTGGTCGTCTTCTTCGCGGAAAAGAACGAGGCCACGACCGCACTGGCGGCCGAAAGCAGGCGCCACCTGCAAGGCCGCTGCGCCGTCGCCGAACTGCAAGTCACACCAGACGTCGCCGCCAAATTCAACCTGAAGCAGTTGCCTGCGGCCATCCTCTTCAACGCCGACAACCGCGAACTGGCCCGCCACGAGGGAGACCTCACGGCCGCCAAACTCGACGCCCTCGCCGCCAAACTGCCACAATAGCCACCCGCCCGATTATTCGCTCCCCCATATCGCCCGCCCCATATCCGCCCATTGGCCCGCCGGCTTTTCGACGGCGGCACACAACCGACCCCCATACTACCCCGCGCAGATTCGGCGCATCCCGCCCCATATCCGCGCATCCCCGCATCTGCCCGCCGTGTGCCTGCGGGCTAGCCCGCAGGCAAAACCCCGATTTCCCCGCACCATACCCGCGCATTGGCCCGCCGGCTTTTCGCCGGCGGCACACAACCGACCACCATTCCACCCCGCGCAGATTCGGCGCATCCCGCCCCATACCCGCGCAGGCACCGCATCTGCCCGCCGTGTGCCTGCGGGCTTGCCCGCAGGCTGGTTCCGCGGATTCCCGCGGGGATGCAATCACTTCGGGAACACCTCGTTGATGATGGCGGGATCCTTGCCGACCATTTCGCAGTAGCGTTCGAGCAGGCGGCGCGCCGTCCCCCATTCGGTGTTGGGGCTCATGCAGGTGAAGTAGTCGTAGGTGATGATGCGCTCGACGTACGGCGAGGCAGCCGCGAGTTTGGTGTAGAGCGTGCGGTAGTCGCCCTGGCGGAAGACGCCGACGGGCTCGCCGTGTCCAGGGAACGGCCGCTGGAAGGATTCGACGTTGCTCCACAGCTCGATGCCGCATTTCCCGAAGAGTTCCTTCGCCATCGCATACCACTCCGACAACCCGTTCTCGCCGATCTTCCCCAGCACGCACTCTGGATTTGCGATCTTGTCCTGCGGCGCGCAGTAGTCCAGCATCCCCGCGACGCGCTCGAAGAAATAGCGCCCGTAGATGTCGCGCCAGGTCTCAGGCGTGTAGCGCGTGGACATGTTGCCCAGCGGCCCCGTGAAACTCGGCGACATGAAGGTCTTCATCTGCGGGAAGTTCTTGCGGAAGAACTTCAGGATCTCCGCGCAGATGTCCAGGAAGTTGAAGTGCCACGGCAGCGCCTCCAGGCTCACGTAGAGCCCCTGGAAGCACTTGTGCCCCGCGTATTTCGCGACGGTGCGGTCATAGTAGCGGCAGTTGTCGTCCACCTCCTTCCGCCAGTCGCCCAGATGCAGGTTCGTGATGCCCTGCGGACCGCCCAGGAACAGCCGCATGCCGTATTTGTCGGAAAGGCGGAAGACCATGTCCAGCAGGTTTTCATCCTCGGGCCAGGTCGTCGAACGCGGATCCTCGGCGGACATGTGGGTGCCGCCCTGCTCGCATTCGGTGCGGATGACGAAGATCTGGTCGATGCCCAGCAGCTTCATCATCTGGAAGTCCTGCTCCCACTCCTTGAGCCCCGCGTTCGTGATCCCCGTATCCGAGACCATCATGTTCACGAAGGTCCCCGTGATCGGCTTCAACTGCACATTCTTCAGCATCTCCTGCCTCTCCTGTCTGTTCATTCGCCTTCGCCCCCCAGCACCGACGTGCTGGCGGCATGCCCCAGGCGGTGGAACGAATTCCCTGACCCGTCCCCCAGTCTGGAAACATCTGCATCTCCGACTTCGACATCGCCACCAGGAGTTCAATGCACGTAAACTTCTGACGACGCCGCACACGCGGCGGAGAAGACGCTCTAATGTAATACCTTCTTCCCTGTTTTCCCGCCAGGATCCACCATTCCCCGGCGGCCCCCCGCCCTCAATGTCAACACGCTGGGAAACGCTCCCCGCAATGCTTGCAATAGAAACGCTCCATCCACTCTTGCTTGCGTTTCAACCGCCCAGCATAGAAGACGCCTGCATTCCTGAATTCGAGCGGATTCAGGAATGCAATAAACAACCGTAAAAATGAGGATTTACTCCGCAGACGGCAATTGTTTCTTCTGCTGCTCCTTCCATTCTTTGTAGTCGTTAATGTCCGACTGGAAGCCCGCGACAACCAATGCGAATACGCTGGCGTCGTCAATGAAGCCGACGAATGGAATGAAATCTGGAATCACATCCAGGGGGGAAATCAGATAGGCAACTGCGAAACCGATGGCGGCAATCAGTTTCCAAGGGGCATTCGGATACTTCTTATTCCAGTAGTCTTTGAGTAGTTGCCAGAGCAGCTTGAAGTTTTCAAACTGTTCGCCTAACATAGAAGCCTTCTTGTTGGCTCGCTCTTCATCGTTCATGACCTTTTCCAGGTCATTCTGGGAAAAGTCTTCACTTCCTCTTGCAAAAGTCTCGTTGACGCGTCGCTGGTCGCTGTCATTCATCGCGGACGGTTGGGGATTGGAACTAGCCATCTTGATTTCTCCTGGGGTTGGGGTTGCTTTTTATGTTGTTCAGCCTGCCAACTGCGAGGCAAGCTGAGCAAACGGGGACGACTATGCCTTCTGGATGCCGACGATCTGGAGATTGTACCACAAGGGGTATTTCCCCTGGATAATCATCTTGACATCGGACACGCGGGCCGATTCGGACTGAATCCGAACCACATTGCAACTGGTCGGAACGCCATTCGGCGTCGTGCTGTGCTTGCAGGAAACGACAAGGGTCATCTCCGCTTTCCTATTTTTGATCTTGGCCGTTTCCCTTTTCGGCGGGCGTGCTGTCCGTTGGCTCCGCCTCGACCGTGCGCTTGCTCCAGTCGATGGTGTCGGCCTCCTTGCGGGCGGAGGTGAACACCTCCTTCAACATCTCCTTGGAGAGGGTCATGCCAGAGGCAAAGTACGCTTTGGCCGTCTTTCCGACGGCGTAGGTGATGCCAGCGGCAATGGGAATCTTCAGGAACGGAACCAGCGACGCCAGGAGTTTGCCCGCAAAGGAGCCCCCCGCCACGCCCGCCAGCATCGACACCACCGTCTGGTCGATCTTGTAGCCGTGGCACGCGGCAATTCGGTAGATCATATACGCCTCGTTCGCCATCAGCGGTGCGACATCCGCCAGCGGCAACGGCACCAGCGCAATCGCCGCCGCGCGCCCAGCCCCCCAGGTGATGTACCCGTCCGACACGGCGTCCGCCATCCGCGTCACCTGCTCCCTGGTGAGTTTCTCCACTGGGAACCGCAGCCACCCTGACAGCAGAAGATCTCCCGCCACCTCCTTCTCCGCAGGGACTTGCACTGGCAGCACATAAGCCCCTTCCTCAAAGGAAATGTCCCCAGAACGGCGCCCCCACCACTCCGCAAAGACCTCCTGCACCCGCTCCTGGGAAGTGTCCACCTTCTCCAGTTCCGACTTCACGGCCAAATACTGACGATACGGCTCAGATTCCATGATGTGTTTCTCCTTTTAGGGTATGAGGAAAGAATGTTAAACGGCTGGCACTTCCAGCACTATACCTCCTCATCGGTGATCTGCCTCTTCTCCCAATCGGTCGCCGACGCCTTTTCCTTGCCCGTCTCGAATTCACGCTTCAAATCTTCTGGCGCCAACGTCTTGCCAGAGCGAAAGTATGCCTGCGCCGCCTTCCCGACGCCATAGGTCACGCCAGCGGCGATTGCGATCTTCAATCCAGGCAGGAATGATGCCAGCACCTTGCCAGCCAACGATCCCCCCGCCACGCCCCCCAGCATGCTCACCGCATTCGCACCGACGCTGTAGCCGTAGAGGTTTCCCAGTTTGTAGATCATATACCCCTCGTTGACCACCAGCGGCACCACATCCGCCATCGGAAGCGGGATGATCGCGATCGCCGCCGCGCGCCCAGCGCCCCAGTTGACGATCGAATCCGCCTCGTCCTCGACTCGACGCCGCCACTCCTCCACCAGATCCCTGTAGTATTTGTCCCAGAGCATCTTCAACGACTTGGCGGTCGCCTCTTCAAAGGCCTTGGCGGCCTCCTGCTTGGTGACCTCCATCAGCCTTTCCAGCCCACCCTTTTGGGAACTGGACACATAGAAGATCCGATCCTTGTCAATGATGTCCAGAAGCGCGGCCTCGAACTCCTTCCGCTGATTGTTGCGGAGTGTTTCGGACTTCGTGACGATGACTTTCGCCGCCTGCGCGTCGAATGCCTTGATCAACTGCGCGTCCGCAGGCTCCACCCGCCCGCGTGCGCCGTCGATGCAGTACCAGATGGCGGACACCCCCTGACTAACCTCGCCTGCATCCACCCGCTTGTTGACTTCCGACAAAATGAACTTCGCGTACTCGCCGATCGTCTGGCTCCCAGGCACCATCCCCTCGCAGTCAATGAAGTTGGCGACTTCCGTTTCGTACACGACAAAACCCTGCGTGGTCATCGAGCCGTGCCCGATTCTATCGTCTGGCACCGTCCCCACTTGCGTGACCGCCTGCACCAGACTCGTCTTACCCACCCCCGTCTTGCCGCAAATCAGAATGTTCGGTTTCATGCTATGCCTTTTCCTTCTGCCCTGCTTTGTATGCCTGGTAGAACTCATTGAACAAATCTGGATCCCACGGCATCGAAGGCAACGGCTCGCCGTTGATCTTCGCGATGGCCAGATCCTCAAAGTAAGACTTCACGTACATCCCCATGGCCCCAGTCAGCGTCCCCGCGATCGTGGCGGTGATGGTACCGCCCAGCAATGTCCCGATTCCTGGTATCGCCTTCAACAGCGAAGTCGCAAGCGTCTTTCCTGCGGTTTTGGCCAAAAACGGCAGCATCCCCTTCTCCACCGCCGTCATTCCAACGCCATACAGCGCCGCCAATGAAGCAATCATCGTGGTCTGCTCCGCGACCAGCAAAGGCGCATCTGATCCAGGAATCGGCACGAAGCCCGTTCCCGCCGCCACTGTAGCAGCCGCCGTAATGATCGCGTTCGCCTTGGTCGCCTTCGCGCGAACCGCCTGGATTTTGCGCTCCTTGTCCACTTGCTGAGCAGACTCGAACGCGTCCTTGTATGCGGCTGGCAGCATCTCATAAGAGAGTTCCATCAGTTCCTTGCAGCCAATTGAACCGCCCTCATTGTCCGAGACGCAGACGATGTGTTTCTCTCGAACCCCCGCCTCCAACAGAACCTTCTTCAAGGCCTCCTCCTGATTCGGCCGCGTGATGTCCATCTTGGTGATTACGACGATCACATTGTTCTGGCTGAAGATCTTGAAGATCAAATCCTTGTCGCAGGGAGTGACCCGCGCGCCTGGCCCCTGGATCGCATACCACACCAGGTGGATATGCTCGTCCACATCGGGATTCTCCTGGCGCTCCCGAACAAAGTCCTGCATCCTCTGCAAGAACGCCTCCTCGGTCTCCCCTGCCTCCAGCCCCTTGGAATCCCAAACCCGCACATCATCATTCTCATAGTAATCAAACCCCTGCGTCTTCGGCGAGCCGCTCCCAATCGCATCCGCCGAGACCACATCCCCCAGAATCGCCTTCAGCAGCGACGTCTTCCCAGACCCCGTGTAGCCGCAGATCAGGATGTTCGGACGCTTTATGTCCAACTTCGCCCTCGCTTCCGCCACTGCCGCCAAAAAATCTTTTTCACTCTTCGCGTTCATGATTTCATCTCCTATGGTTTGCGGACTGCCCTTTCCAATCGCCATCACAACCTTGCAAAGCCTCCCTCCCATATTAGTTATACACCTCGAATAGCCGTTTCTGTCACGGGCGTGACGCTTTTTTTCAATCGCTCTGTTCCCCATACGGGGCGGTTCCATCGCCTTTTCGTCAAATCGTCATGCCAGATTGTCTGTTTCACAAGGGCTCATTGCCGTCCCGCCTGAGGAAAAGCGCGCTTGACGAAGCGGACGTAGCCACGGTGTCCCGCCGTGGCAGGCGGGAAGCCCACAGGGGTTGCGATTGGGCGGCGAAATCGTTCGTTGCGTCGCTCGTCGGGGCGACCACGGCGGGCGCCGTGGCAACCATTTTCGGGGCGTTCACCCAGGCAATGGCCTACCTTCATGGAGAACAGCGGGTTCCCAAAAACAGGACTCTCTTTGCGGATGCCGCCTCAAATCTGAAGGGGCTCGCATGGGCTTTGGCCTGCGCGCGGGTTCCCAGCGTCGGCATTCGGCGTCTGGCGGCAATTTCCGCCGTATGGATTACCTTAAAGCCAAACGCCCGCCAGCCCACGCATCGGAGCCCCGCCATGACCCTGCAGCCCATTATGACCGATTCGGGAGACTTTCCCAAGATCCGTGAGAACAGGTGCGTCTATGTCGACAAGACCGCGTATTTTCACCGACTGGCCTCGGGAGCGGATTCCTGCTTCTTCCTGGCGCGTCCGCGCCGCTTCGGCAAGTCGTTGATGATCCGCACGCTGCAGGCGCTCTTCGAGGGGCGCCGTGAACTCTTCGAGGGGCTGGCCATCTCCAAGACCGACTGGCAGTGGAATCGGTGGCCTGTCATCTATTTCAACTTCGGCTTCGCGGCGTCCGCATCCGCCGACATCTTTGCACGCCAGTTCCCCCTGTGCGTCAAGAACGCGCTGGTGGCGGCGGGCTTCAAATACGAAGAAGACCAGCCGCCCACCATGAACTTCGGGGCCGCCATCGAGGCCCTGAACAACCAGAACCAAGGCAAGGGCGTCGTCATCCTGATCGACGAATACGACGATCCCGTGGCGCAGTTGCTGGACAAGCCCGAGGAGGCGGAGCGGGTGCGCGGGACGCTCGCCGACTTCTACCGCCAGATGAAGGACCGCACTGGCGCCATCCGCTTCCTGATGATCACTGGCGTCTCCAAGTTCACCAAGATGTCGGTCTTCTCCGCGCTCTCGAACCTGGTGGATCTCTCCTTCAAGGACGAATGCGCGACCATGCTCGGCTTCACCGAGCAGGAGTTGGACACTTATTTCACAGGGCACATGCGCGCACATGCGGAGCGGATGGGGTTGCAATACGACACCTACCGCGCGGAACTCAAGCGCTGGTTCAATGGCTACCGCTTCGGGCGGCACTCCGCCGAGACCGTCTACAATCCCGTGTCCATCGTGGGAAACCTCGCCGCACCAGAACCTGAATTCCGCTGCGGCTGGGCGGAGACTGGAAAGGCCTCCATGCTCATGGACCTGCTGGGCCGCGAGACCTTCGCCGCCACCGATCTCGAACGGCTGCAGGCAGTACGGGAGGCGGACTTCGACGTCTCCGACATCCGCAGGCTGCGTCTCGTCCCCATGCTCTACCAGACTGGATATCTGACCATCAACCACTACAACCCGTTCACGCGCTCCTACGACCTATGCGTCCCTGACGAAGAGGTCCGCCAGGATCTGGCCACGGTCACCGCCGCCGCCATCGCGGGGACGGACACGTCGTGGGTCTCCTCGCTGGGGCTCAAACTGCTGCTATACGAATGGCCTTCCTTCTTCGACGGCCTCAAGGCCCTCTATGCGGGCCTCCCCTACGGCGCGACCGAGGGAAACATCCAGGCGTACTCCTTCGAGCGCACCCTGGTCGTGCTGCTGAAGTCGCAGGGCATCCAGGTGATCTCCGAGGAACGCCAGGCAGACGGGCAGGCCGACGTCGTCGCCGTCCACCCCTGCGGCGTCTATATCTTCGAACTCAAGGTCGACCGTACGGCGGAGGAGGCCCTCGCGCAGATCCGTGAAAAACACTATGCCGCGCCCTATCGGGCCGATTCCCGCCCCGTCTGGCTCGTCGGCCTTTCCTTCGACCGCGGCACACGCCAACTCCTGGACGCCAAAGCCGAGAAGGCGTAGCGGCACGGACTACTGGCCATCCCGTGCCGATGGCGGCGCGTCGAGTTCGACCAGCGCGGCGTCGACGAGGGAGCAGAGGCGCAGCGATCCCTTGGAGGCCCCCAGGACGAGAAGCGCATCGGCGTCAATAAAGTTATATTCTGGCAGCGAATCGACGTCGTCGGCCTTAAGCGACATCAGCGATCCGTCGGGCTGCTCGAAATGTTCATAATGGACAATCGGCCCCAAGGCGCAGGCCATGTCGTCAGGCAGGCGCCGGGCGAGATCCCGCAGGGCCTCCGGCGAGGAGTGCACTGGCTGGCGCAGGCCGAGGAAACGCAGAAACGGCCGCACCGCATAACTCGCCATCCGAAGGCGGACCAGCGCAAAGCGTCGTCCGCCCTGCTCGAAGCGGGCGATGGAGGCGCGCTCCAGAAAGCGCTTTCCGCGTTGGTCGAAATCCTCCTTCGAGGGCCAGCGCAGGACCAAGGTCGGCGATTCCCGATTCGCGGGAATGGGCACGGCCCCCTTCGGACTGGCGGCGAGGCTATCCCGCTTTTCATCGAGCGTGACACCGGGCACCTCCACTGGCGCGCCGTCGGAAAGCCGGCGCCATTGCCCGTCACGGGCGCGGATACCGAGGGGACAGGGAAAACCGGGCGGCAGGGCGAGTGCATCCCACAGGCGGGAAAGCAAGGCTTTCCCAGGTGTCTCCGGCAATGCCGCGCCCAGGTTCTCCGCGAGCGTCTGCGCATCATTCCATTTGCAGACGGCATGGACGACACCGAAGCCCGCATAGATCGCGCCGTCCACCTCGGCATGGCGGATCTCCGGGCCGTGCCACCACGATTTGATGAAATAGTCCGGCGCCATCGGCGCCAGCACGATGCGGAGGCCGCCACCGCCCTGCCGATGGCACTGGTCGGGCAGGTATCCGAACCGCACCTCGATGCCGGTCTTGTGCTCATGGTAGGAGGCGCCGCGCATGGCCACCACGTCAGGGGCCCACAGCGGCCTTTCCGCGTAGGGCGTGACTAACTCACAGACATTGTCATCAAAGTTACTCATCCCCAAAGGATTGGAGATGCCTTCTCCGGGAGTGCGATTGACGGTGCCGCGAGGGATGTCGCGGGACGGAGGGAGCTGGTTCGCCCACCCGCCCAAGGCGGCGAACTCCCATTCGGCCTCGGTCGGGATGCGGAAGCCGTATCCGGGCGGCAAAGTCTGGATGTGGGTGACGGTATCCTGGAAGCAGCGGCAAAAGTGGAGGGCGTCATTCCACGTTAGATATTCAATGGCCTGGGAGGGGGCGACGGTCTTAAGCGGCTTCATGCTGCACTGGGCATAAAGCGCGCCGTTCACCTCCGTGGAGAGGATCCAGTAGGGGTAGTCGATACGCTTCACCGTCCCTGTCACCGGGGAGCGGAACTCGCCCGGAGGCACGAACTCCAGCCGGACCGGCAGCGGGGCCTCCGGAATGAAGACCCGCCCCGCCTTCGGGCCGCGCGGCTGAAGGCGCTCGGCCTCGGCCTGCAGCCGTCGCTCCAGCTCCGCCTGTTCCTCCGGCGAAACCAGCGCCTTCACCAGCGGCGCGGCCAGATAACTCCACCCGCAGCCGTTCGCCTTGAGATCCGCCGCCGTCCCGGTCGGCATCCGCCGCCTCACCTCTTCCCGCGCCTCCTCCCGAAAACGCGACAGCGCCGTCTCCGCCTCGGCAATCCTCCCCGCCTCCAGCATAGCCCGCGCCGTCGCCAGTTCCGCCTGCGGCTTCTCCCCCACCCCGAAGAACTCCCGCTGCATCTCCGTATCGCGCCAAAACCCCTCCAGTTCCGACATCAATGCCTGAACCGCCTCCCGACGCCGCGCGCTCTCCGCCATCGTCAGCGCCTGGGTCCTCTTTCTCTCCTTCTCCGCCGCCGCGCGCCGAAAAAGGACGGCGGCCGCCGTCCCGGCCAGGGCTATCAGGACGGTCATCGCGCCCGCCAGCCACAGCAGAACGCGCCGGCGAAAGGCCGGCCGCAGGACAAAGGAGCCCCAGAGGCGCCGCAGCGGCCCGCGGGGTTCGACGGTGCGCTGCAGCACCTTGCGGCACTCCGCGCAGCTCTGGCAGCGGCGTTCAGGCTTGAGGTCGCACCACTTCGCCAAGGCCAGCCACACGGGGTCGAGATCCTCCAACGGCACCGTCGTCGGCAGCGCGGGATAGGCCTCGGGGGGATTGCCCGTGACCACGTGATACAGCAGCTTCCCCAAGGCATAGATGTCCGCCGCGGGCGTGAGTTTCACGCCACGGTAAAGGAACTCGGGCGGGATGTAGCCAGGCGTCCCCGCCACCGACATCGTCTCCGCCAGGTTCCGCGCCAGCCCTGGATCCGCGAGGCGCGGATGGCCGCCCACATAGATGATGTTCTCTGGCTTGATGTCCCGATGCAGCATCCCCGCCGCGTGCATCGCCTCCAGGCCGTCCAGCAGTTCATGGAGCAGCCGCAGCGCCTCCGCGACGGGCAGCCGACCGCGGCGCTTCAGCCGCAGGCCCAGCGTGTCTGGCGTGTATGCCTTCCCCGTCGGATTCGCATTGTCGGCCGCCTCCATGACATAGACGAGCACCCCGTCCTCGACCCCGGCGTGGAAGACCTGCAGCAGCCCTGGATGCGGCCCCGCGATGGCCATGTAGTTGCGCAGGCCGCGCAGTTCGTATTCGCTGGCGGCGGCCGTGTTCAGGCACTTGACGGCGACGCGCCGGCCGAGCGCGTCCGTGGCGAGCCAGACGCAACCGTAGGCTCCGCGCCCGCACTCGGCGACCAGGGTGCACCCCGCGACGGTCTGGCCAGGGGCGGGCGTCATGGGCTACCCCAGTTCCTCGGAGAGGCGCTGGACCACCTCCGCCAGCCGCGCGGTCACTCTGCTCTTCGCCAGATAGACGACGTTCACGGAGACCTTCAGCACCTTGGCGACCTCCTGCGGCGGACGCTGGCGCAGCGCATACATCTCGAAGGCGAGATAGGTGACGTCGCCGACCTCCTGGCGCACCTCCTCCCTGGCCTTCTCCAGGATGAACGCCTGCCACTCCCGATCGAAGGTCTCCTCGTCCGCCGCCTCGTCGACGGGCTCCTCGTCCTCCAGCGGCTGCAGATTCTGCCGCCGACGGCGCTCGCGCAGCAGATTCCGCGCGCAGTTGCCGACGATGGTGCGGAAGTATGTGCGGAACTTCCCGCGCTCGGGGAGATACTGCGCCACCGCCTTGGAGGTGAAGAGCTTCACATAGACATTCTGCCGCAGCTCCTCCAGTTCCTGCTGGGCCAGGGAGAAGGCGCGCCCGTACATGTCGATCAGCGGCGCGTAGAAGTCGACGAACTCCCGCCAGGCCGCCTCGTCGTTCCGCGCCACCTTCTCCAGCAATTCTCGTCGTGTCGTGTAAGCCATGTCCCCTAATTTACACGCTTCGAGCCGCATTGCAAGCAAATGCCTTCTGTCGTCGCGCAATCGTTTCCCGCGTCCCCCCGTTGACAGAATCCGATTGAGGCAATATAGTAAGGCAGTTTCCCGAAACAAGTGAATTGACCAACGGCAGGGCTGTTGCGAAGGGGCACACCACCAAGGGTGTGGATTTCTCGCGGCGGTTCTGTTTTTTTTTGCCAGGAACACGCCCCATGCTGACCATCAATGGCGAATCCATGGACGCGGCGGGAAAGCCGCTTGCCGACTTTCTGCGCGAAGCAGGCTACGACCCCGCCCGCGTCGCCGTCGAGCGCAATCTCGAAATCGTGCCCACCGAACAGTTCCCGACGACCATCCTGCAGGATGGCGACTCCATCGAGATCGTCCACTTCGTGCAGGGAGGCTGACCCATGATCGACCGCGCCGAACTCGACCGCGCCTTCGACGCCCGCTTCCCCCCCGAGGTCAAGGCGAAACTGCACGCCGCGCGCGTCGCCGTCGCGGGCCTCGGCGGCCTCGGCTCCAACATCGCCTTGATGCTCGCCCGCAGCGGCGTCGGGCACCTGAAACTGGTGGACTTCGACACCGTCGACACCACCAACCTCAACCGCCAAGCCTACGGCATCCGACACCTGGGACAGCCCAAGACCGACGCCATCCGCGACCTCCTCGACGACATCAATCCATACCTCGACATCGAGACCGTGCGCGTCACCGTCACCGCCGACAACGCCGCCAGCCTCTTCGGCGACTGGCCCATCGTCTGCGAGGCCTTCGACCGCCCCGAAAACAAGGCGATGCTCGTGCGGACGCTCCTCGCCCAATGCCCAAACGTCACCGTCGTCTCAGGCACTGGACTCGCTGGATACGGCGACGCCAACGCCATCCGAACCACCCACCCCATGCGCAGGCTCTACGTCTGCGGCGACCAGGAGACCGCCGCCCAGGGCGCCACAGGCCTCATGGCCCCCCGCGTCGCCGTCTGCGCAGGCCACCAGGCCAACCAGGTGCTTCAACTCATCCTGAACTAAGGAGAACCATCCCCATGCCCGACACCTTCACCCTCGGCGGCCGCGAATTCCACAGCCGCTTCATCCTCGGCTCCGGCAAATACGACCTGAAACTCATCCAGGCCGCCGTCGAACAGGGCGGCGCCGAGATCATCACCATCGCCGTGCGCCGCGCCAACACCAAGCCCACCGAAAGCGTCCTCGACTTCATCCCCAAGGGCGTCACCCTCCTCCCCAACACCTCGGGCGCCCGCACCGCCGACGAGGCCGTCCGCATCGCCCGCCTCGCCCGCGCCATGGGCTGCGGCGACTTCGTCAAGATCGAAATCATGCGCGACGCCAAATACCTCCTCCCCGACAACGCCGAGACCATCCGCGCCACCGAACTCCTCGTGAAGGAGGACTTCACCGTCCTCCCCTACATGTACCCCGACCTCTACGCCGCACGACAACTCCAGGAAGTCGGCGCCGCCGCCGTCATGCCGCTCGCCGCCCCCATCGGCTCCAACCGAGGTCTCGAAACCCGCGCATTCATCCAGATCCTCATCGACGAAATCGACCTGCCCGTCATCGTCGACGCAGGCATCGGCAAGCCCTCCCAGGCCTGCGAAGCCATGGAAATGGGCGCCGCCGCCATCATGGCCAACACCGCCATCGCCACCGCGGGAAACGTCCCCGCCATGGCCGCCGCCTTCAAGGACGCCATCAACGCAGGACGAAACGCCTACCTCGCGGGCCTCGGGCGCACCCTCGCCCGCGGAGCCTCCGCCTCCGACCCCCTCACGGGATTCCTGCACTGAAAGCAGGGCCGGCAAGGGAGGGCCGCGCTCCTGCGCGGCCGCCTGGCGCGGCAGGGTCGGCGAGCCGAGCAACGGGAGGGCCGCGCTCCTGCGCGGCCGCCTGGCGCGGCATAGTCGGCA